>Ga0335085_10000321_pt1 | contig 141464 bp, 143 predicted proteins | sample Lox_Sample_45_FD_206712 | JGI IMG/M metagenome (GOLD analysis project Ga0335085, IMG submission 206712) | Soil microbial communities from Loxahatchee National Wildlife Refuge, Florida, United States - Lox_Sample_4.5 | ecosystem: Environmental > Terrestrial > Soil > Wetlands | place: USA...
CGAAAACTAAAAATCGACGGGCGCGTTGTCCATAAGTCCACAGGCGGGATACTCAACTCGACCCCAGAGCCTGTGGACCCTGTGGGCAACGCGCCCCTTCCCTCTCCTACACAGTTGCTCTCCCGTTATTTGACGGGAGAGGATGCCGAGCAAAGCGAGGCCGTTGAAGGCGCCCCCACCCCCGCACTCCCCGTCATCCCGAGCGCAGCATTCCGATGCGCAGCCGAGGGACCTCAGCGAATGACTCGTCAGCAGCTTCCAGAACAAACTAAGAATGCCCCAATGTGTCGGCTCATCGCGCTCGGCAAAGCTCGCGTTTGTCCACCCACACGCAGCGTTCCCGACGTTACCCGGAAAGGTACTAGCTGAGCTAAGAGATTGTACTCACTACTGATGACTGAAAGGCAATTTTCTGAAAAAGATCTTCCATGGCGGCGGATCCACATCAAGTCATAGGAAACGAACTCGACCCGGGCGAGAGGTTGTTGTGGAGTGGCCAACCACGCCGAGGAATAGTCATTCGTGGAACCGACGTTTTCATGATCCCTTTCAGCCTCTTGTGGGGAGGGTTCGCGATCTTCTGGGAAGCGGCCGTCCTTTGGGGAGGGCACCACGGCCAAGGTAAGGTTCCATTCTTTTTTGCCCTCTGGGGGGTGCCTTTCATCCTGATTGGCTTGTATTTGATCTTCGGCAGATTCCTCGTCGACGCTGCTCAACGCGAGAACACCTACTACGGTTTGACCGATCGCCGGGCGATAATTGTTTTTGGGTTGTTCGGAAACCAACCGCGCGGCCTCGCCATCCTGATCTACATGCTGGCAGGTGTAGCGTGGCGTCGGACCAAAGCAATCGATTTACGGACGTTGACCGATATTGAAATGACGGAGAGTTCGGACGGTAGCGGCACAATAAACCTCGGGCCAAGACCAGCCAATTATTGGTGGCACACGGGTGAAATGCCGGGACTCGGGAATAAGCTTATGTATCCCAACTTCGAGTTCATCCCGAACGTAAAGCAAGTTTTCAACCAGCTACGCGCAGCGCGGGGCTCGTCTTCCTGAGTTTCCGACCCAACGCGCGTCGGCCCACTCGTCCATACGAAGCTGTTGGTCGGCTCGCGCCGGGAATGTCGATCAGGTTTGCGTCCGAACATCGCGCGCAACTAGGTTAGGTCATCCATGCACGTGTCTTTGATCTCTCGCGACAGACATGCCGCCTGACGCCGGCGCGCCCGACGCGTCTGCCCCATCACCGGCCGAAAGCGCACCCGGCAGATTCGGACGGCTCGGCGCATTTCGCGCCTTCCAGCATCGCAACTACCGCCTCTACTTCACCGGCCAGCTCACCTCGCTCGCCGGCACCTGGATGCAGAGCGCGGCGCAGGCGTGGCTGGTGCTTAAGCTGACCAATTCCTCGATGATGCTGGGAGTCGTCTCGTTCGCGCAGTTCCTGCCGATCCTGCTGGTGGGACTGTTCGCGGGCGTGATCATCGATCGCGTCGATCGCCGCCGCACCATCATCCTCACCCAGAACCTGCTGATGCTCAGCGCGTTCACGCTGGCGATCCTGACCTGGACCGGGAAAGTGCGCGTCGAACACGTCATCATTCTCGCCTCATTCAACGGCATCGTCGGCGCATTCGACATGCCCAGCCGTCAATCCTTCGTGGTCGAGATGGTCGGCTATGAAGATCTCGCCAACGCGATCGCGCTCAACTCGATGATGTTCAACGGCGCTCGCATGATCGGCCCCGCGATCGCCGGCTTGACCATCGCGTGGCTCGGCACCGCGACCTGTTTCTTTCTCAATGGTCTGAGTTTCCTCGCCGTTATCTGGAGCCTGATCCTCATGGATGTTCCGCGCCGGGTCGTAACGAGCGCGGGCGTTGCAATGATCGAGCAACTGCGCGAAGGCCTCGCGTACATCTGGAAGCATCGGCCGCTCTTCTACCAGATGGCGCTCGCCGCGGTGACCAACGGCTTCGGCTACCAGTATCTCGTGCTGGTCCCGCTGTTCGCCGGCAACGTGTTGCATGGCGATGCGCGCACCTACGGCTTCCTGGTTGCGATCCAGGGACTGGGTTCCGTGCTGGGCGCCGCCACCCTGGCCTCGCGCATGACCACCACCGGCATCCGCAACAATCTACTGCTCGGGTTGTTTTCGTCGGCCGCGGGAATCGTGGTGTTCGGCCTGTCGCGATCGATTCCTCTGTCTCTCGCCGCTCAATTCGTAATCGGCATCGGCCTCACCAGCTTTCGCGCCAGCAACAACACTCTCGTGCAGCTCTTCGTTTCGGACGATCTGCGCGGCCGTATCATGAGCAGCTATCAGCTCGCGGCCGTGGGCATGACTCCGCTCGGCGCCCTCGAAGTCGGCTACATGGGCACCGCCCTGGGTCCGCGGCCATCCGTGGTGATTTGCGGCATCATGACGCTCGCCTGCGGGATGGTCCTGCTCACGCGCCTGAAATCAATCGGCTCGTCCCACCTGGCCGAGGAAGCATGAAAGGACTTCTCCCGCAGGGAGAGGGTGGCGCGCTGCGCTCGCCCCTCTCTTTTCGAGAACTCTGTTCACAGATGGTAGATAACTGTCCACAAGCCTCACCTTCGATTTGCCAACAAAATGCCCGCGGCGCACCATCATGCCCAAGCGGACGCTTGCCCATATGGACCACTTCACTTCGAACAGCCTTGGCCTCGGATCCTTGCAGCGGCCGCGTCTCCCGGCCCAGGTTCGTCGCCCCGGAAATGTAGTCAAATGTGGTCATTTCCAGAGCGCCACGCGGCTCAAGTCGGAAGTGTTAGCAAATGTTAACACTTGCACCTGGCCTGAAGTGAGAAAGCCACGCCCTTCCAGCCTTTTTCGGATCGCCGTCATCTCCCGATCTGCCCGCCACCTGCATCAAACCGGGCGGAAAGTGCTCGCGACCTTGTCGAAACCCGCACTGAGCCCGTTGCCCTCTTTTCGGCTACCCCAGGCTGCCCGACCTGATCTACAAGTTCGACGCAGGACAGGAGTATGCCCATGACTACGACCTACCGCGCGGAAGTAATCGGCTCGATGCTGCGCCCTGAGTATCTCAAGCAGGCCCGCAAGCGCTGGGAAGCGAAAGGGATCAGTACGCGCGAATTCAAGGAAAGCGAAGACCGCGCCGTCGACGAAATGATCGCGCTGCAGGAGAAGTGCGGCGTCGATGTAATCACCGACGGCGAGATGCGCCGAACCCATTTCATCGCGCCGCTCACCGACGTCATCACCGGCGTTAGGCCGATTCCCGCCTTCACGCGCGTATGGCGCCGTCCGCACGAGCAAGGCAAGCCCGGCGAGCAGACCAACATCCAGGTGCAGTACGCCGTGGTCGAGAAAATCGCGCGCACGCGCTCTCTCACCAACGAGGAGTTCACCTATGCCCGACGCCGAGCGCATAAGCCGCTCAAGGTCACCCTGCCGAGCCCGCTGATGATGACCCTGCGGTGGTCGTCGCAATACTCTCGCGATGCGTACCCGGACCCATTCGACCTGTTCCGCGATGCGGCCGCGATCGTGCACCAGGAGGCACGAGAGCTTGCCGCGCTCGGCTGCGAATACATCCAGATCGATGCGCCCGAGCTCGGCATGCTGTGCGATCCGGAGCGGCGCAAGCAGGACTTCGCCGACCAGGGGATGGATCCCGACCGGCTGCTCACCGAAGGCATGGATATCGTGAATTCGGTCGCGGATGTTCTAGGAGTGTCGTTCGCACTCCACGTATGCCGCGGCAACAACAAGGGCTACTACGTCGGCGAAGGGGGCTACGACCCGGTCGCGAAGCAAGTGTTCACGCGCGCGCGCAATTTCGATCGCTTTCTGCTCGAATACGACGATTGGCGCTCTGGATCTTTCGAGCCGTTGCGCGATGTGCCGAAGGACAAGAGCGTCGTGCTGGGACTAATCTCGACCAAGAGAATCGAACTCGAGCCGGCGGCCGAAGTCGGCAAGCGCATCGAAGAAGCGGCGCGCTACTTTCCGCGCGAGCAAATGGGGCTTTCGACCCAGTGCGGCTTCGGGACAGTGTGGGAAGGAAACCCAATTCCGGAATCGACCCAGGAAGCCAAGTTGCGCCTGGTCGCAGAAATCGCGCACCAGGTGTGGAAGTAGTCACGGACGCGGGCCGTCGTTCGCGATGCTGAGTGTCTTCCTCTCCCTGGTCGTCATCGCCGCCCTCGGCGCGAGTCTCCATCGCTTCCTTGATGTCGATTCGATACGCCGGCAGTGCAGCCTCCTGGTGCTCAACGTCCTGCTGCCCGCGCTCAATATCGAGGTCATCTACAGGTCGGCGATTGATCGGGTGCTCTGGCAGGTTCCGGTGGTGATGCTGATCGGCGTGTCGGTATGCGCCGGAGCTTCGATCGCGATCTTCAGCACCTTCCGCATCTCGCGTCCGCTTCGCAACGCTCTCATCCTCGGCAGCACCTTCGGCAACGTCACCTATCTCGGCTTGCCGCTGTTGCGTGGACTGTATCCGGACCACCTGGTGGAGGTGACCCGGATTGCAATCCTGTGCGAAATCACCGTCACTTCGGCGGACCTGGTCACCGGGAATTTGCTCGCCGTATTTTCTCGCGAGGGCACCCATGCATCGTTCCGATCGATTCTGCTCCAGATCGCAAAATTTCCTCTCCTCTGGTCCGCCGCATTCGCCGCCCTCATCCGCATCCTCGGCATTCCCTTGCCGCAGTTCGCGCTGAATGCGCTGCATCTGCTGGGAGAATCCGCCCCCGGCCTGATGCTGCTGGTGCTGGGAATGGCGATTAAGGGGACCGCTCTCAGGAAATCGATCGCGGAGTTGCCCGGATGGTGGCCGCTGCTGATTATCAAGCTGGGCCTCTCGCCGATCGTCGTCGGCTTGGCCGGAACCTGGATGGGCCTGGCGACGCTGACCTTGCATTCGACGACCATCGAAGCATCGGTGCCGCCGCAGCTTTTCGCCCTGATCGTGGCCGACCGTTTCGATTTCGATACCGAGGGTCTTGCCGCGGCTATCGCGTTCGCGCTGATCGCGAGCATGGCGACCCTTCCGGCAGTGAAATTCCTGCTCTCCGGCTAACCTCTCCCACTGACTGTCATTCCGAGCGAAGACGAGGAATCCCATGCCACTGTTCTTCGAACCCTACGGAAGTACATCTCCTCAGCGTTTTACCCGGGATGGACGATCTTCGTGCGCTCGAAGCGCCTCTTCATGTCGAGACATGACTGTTTTTTTCCTGAGGGGAGTCTGGCGCGCGTTTCGCGTTCTGACAGCAGGTTTGATATCGGCCTAAGTATAGAGCCAGTGTCGGAAAATCTCTCATCCTGGAGGAATGCACCATGGAACACGTAGTCGCCGAGGTATCGAGCGGAAAAATTCGCGGAATCGTCGACAACGGCATCAGCATCTTCAAGGGCATTCCCTATGGCGGCCCGGTTGATGGCGAGCGGCGATTCATGCCGCCGGTGAAACCGGCGCCGTGGGCGGGAGTCCGCGATGCGTTCGCGTACGGGCCGCGCGCATTCCAGGACGACAATGCGTTCGGGATGTCTCCCGACCTTCAGAAAGTGTTCGCGATGGCCGAACCGATTCCGATGAACGAGAACTGTCTCGTGCTCAATGTATGGACGCCCGGAGTGAATGACGGCCGCAAGCGGCCCGTGATGTTCTGGTGCCACGGCGGCGCCTTCATCGCCGGCTCGGGCTCATCGCCGTGGTACGACGGCGCCAACCTCGCGCGCAAAGGCGATGTGGTGGTCGTGACCATCAACCATCGCCTCAACGTGTTCGGCTTCCTGCACCTCGATGAGCTCGGCGGCGGCGAAGCATTCGCATCGTCGGGCAGCAACGGGATGCTCGACATCGTCGCAGCGCTCGAGTGGACCCGCGACAATATCGCGACCTTCGGCGGCGATCCCGGCAACGTGACGATCTTTGGCGAGTCGGGCGGCGGCGCAAAGGTCAGCGTGCTGATGGCCATGCCGGCCGCGCGCGGCCTGTTCCACAAGGCCATCATGCAGAGCGGCCCGGCAGTGCAGATGGCATCGCGCGAGGATGCGACCACGACCGCGCGGCACGTGCTAGAGGAGCTGGGGCTCAAAGAATCGCAGCTCGGCGAGTTGCGGCGCGTATCGGCTGAGAAACTGAACCAGGCGCAATCTGCTGTGACTCGGAAAGCCAGCATGATGTCGTTCGCGAACCGGCGACGGCTCGGCTTCAACCCGGTGGTCGATGGCAAAAACCTGCCTGGAGGTCCGTTTGAACCAGTCGCGCCCGCAATCTCCGCGAACATCCCGCTGATGATCGGAACCAACAAGGACGAGATGAACCTGTTCTTCGGTCTCGCACCGTGGGTCGAGAAGCTCGATGAAGCCGGCCTGAAGGAGCGCACGCGAGCATTCGTCGGTGATCGGGCGGAAAAGATTCTCGAGCGCTATCGGCAGGCGCGCCCCAAGGACTCCCCCGGCGAACTGTTCCTGGCAATCGCGACCGACCAGGCCATGCGGATGCCATCCCTGGTGATCGCGGATCGCAAGGCAGCGCAGAACGCCGCGCCGGTGTTCACGTATCTCTTCACCTACGAGACGCCGGTGCTGGGCGGCAGATTGAAGTCACCCCATGCATTGGAGATTCCGTTCGTGTTCGAAACGCTGCATACCGCCCCATTCACGGGCAAGTCCCCTGCCCGCTTTCCGCTCGCCGACAAGATGAGCAGGACGTGGATCGCATTCGCACGCACCGGCAATCCCAACAACGAAGCAATTCCGCACTGGCCCACGCATTCGACCAAGGACAGGCCGACAATGATCTTCGACGAAACGTGCCGCGTGGAGAACGACCCCCTGGGCGCCGAACGCCGCGCATGGGAAGGATGAGAGTTCTCGCTTCAAAATCCCGATTTGACGCTCGCGTGTCGGGAGATTACGACAGCGCGATGGACAACAACGACCTGGTGATCATCAGCCCCGCCATCGGCATCGCGGCGCGCATCCTCTTCACGCTCATCTTCTTTCTTTCGGGCATCACGCACTTCACTTCGATGAAGTCCTACATCGATCTGATGCCGGCGGTGATTCCGTGGCGCGCCTTCTGGGTAATCATCTCGGCGTTCTTCGAGCTCGCGGGCGCCGTGATGATCCTGTTCAACTGGAAGCCGCGCCTTGGCGGATGGCTGATCGTGATTTTCCTCGTGCCCGTCACGATCGTAGTGCATGGAACCGGGATCTTTTCTCACGACCCGCTCATGAGCGCCGTCAATGTCTCGATGTTCCTGAAGGGTCTCGCGATGATCGGATGCGCACTCTTTGTCACGCAATTCGGAGTTCGAGTTCCGCAAATGCGCGGATGAATTGATTCGCCAGCTCAATCCCAAATGGTCGTTGACTCTGCGGCTGACCGATGGGACCTTTACCTCCGCGATGAGATCCGGAAGAGCCAGGGTTGGCTGCCTCGAGCTGCTTCGTTCCGATTCCAGGTTGCGCGGCTTGAGCGTCCTGCTGGTAGCGCTACTCGTTGCAGGAAGCTTCTCGACAGTAACCGGACTGAATGCCATCGGGGGATCGACCTCGACCAGGGTCAGCCTGAACGTCTGTGATTCGCCGCAGACCCTCAACCTGGTTGCCATGGTAGTCATCGCGCGCCCTGATTCCGGATTTTCCGAACCATTGATGTGCTCGCAGGGATCGATGGTCGAGCGGCCGGACTCGCGTTCATGAATTACTACATCGAGATCAGCGTGGGTACGCAGCTCGCGCTCAACCAGGCGACGGTACCCAACAATCACTCGACGTTTATCGCGCTGCTGGATTTGTTCATTGACGATATAATACCCGCAACGAACTGGACGCCCTTCAATTGAGAGAACGGCATAACAGCATTGCCCTTGCGCTCGCTGCAATCCTGAGTGTCGCGGCTAACATGTTCCCGATTGTTGCGTGGGGACATGCCTTTCCCTCGGGCGAAGAACCCCGCGTCGGTTCGACCGTGAAGACGCCGCCGACCAGCGTTGTGATCAAGTTCGACAACCCGATTGAGCAGCTCTTCGCGCAGCTCGCGGTCACCGACGGCGCCGGTCACGACGTGACCGCCGGCGCGCCGACCCGGTCCGAAGACAAGCGTGAACTTTCGGTTCTCCTGAAACCGCTCGCCCCCGGTGACTATCACGTCAAGTGGTCGGTGGTGGCCGAAGATGGCCATCGAACCGAAGGAGGATACTTGTTCACCGTGGCGGCCGGCTCGTGATGGCCCCCTTCTACGGCCGGGCCGTGCTGGAGTGGCCGCTCGCGTTCGCCTCATTGACAATCTTCGGAACGGCGATGTTCCTACTGGCCGCGCGCGGCTTCTCCGAAATGGAATTGCAATCGATGGTCGCGGCGATGCTGCCGGCATGGCGCGCGATGGCGCTGGCAATCGTGATCATCTCGCCCTTGTTGCTCGTGAGCATCACCTCGGAGATGGCAGCAGTCTCGTGGCCGGCGGCGGTTCCGCTGGTGCCGCAGGTGATGGCGCAAACGCATTCGGGCGAAGTGTGGCGTTGGTCGCTACCGGCGGGACTGTTGCTCCTGGCGGTGACAATCGTGCCAATGACCGAAACCGCGAGGACATTTCTGTTAGCGGGCCTGGGCGGGACGCTGATGCTGCTGGAAGCGATGCTCAGTCACGCCGCCGACCGGGGAGTTATCGCGGTCCTCGTTTACCTGGTGCATGAAGCGGCGGCTGCGACCTGGATCGGAGCGCTGCTGGGATTCTGGATGATCGCGCGGCGCGCGCACGCCTCGCCCGCGTGGACTTCGCGCGCTGTGCGGTTGGTCTCGACGACCGCCGCCTGGAGCGTGGCGGCGATCGTGGTGAGCGGATGCTACACGGCGTACCAGGGCGTGGGCCTGAGCATCGATCGCCTGCTTTTTTCCAGCTACGGGCGAACCCTGCTTGTCAAGGTAGCGGCATTCTGCGCGGTGCTCTCGATTGGCGCATACAACCGGGAACGATTGTTGCCGGACGTGACAGACGCCAACGCGCAAAGGCTGCTCTTGCGCAATGTCGGGATCGAATCGCTGCTGCTGGGAACCTTGGTACTCGGACTTGCCTCGCTGTTGGCAAATACCCCGCCCGCGAGGGGACACATGATGTCGCATCCCGGGATGGAGATGTCGTTGCGGAGGGTCAACGGACCCGTGGGACAGCCGATCGAATCCAGTAGCCGCCGGATCGTGCGGGCAGCCGATGAAAGGTTGACTCGAACCGCAGGCGAGTGAGAGCGTAGACGGCAGTGACGCGCGGCAAATCGAGATTTCTCGGGCGAACCCTCATTGCGTCAGCGATCATCCTGACCGCTGGAGCACTCGCGCTGGCCGCGGCCGGCATTAGTCCGCCATTCACTCACCTCAACGGACGCGACTCCGTCACGATTTCCGGTGCGAGCCTCGACAAGGGCAGCATCCGCTTCTATTCGTATCGCGACGACGCCGGCAAAGACATTCGCTTCATCCTGGGACGCGACCAATCGGGTCGGGTGCATGGGGCTTTCGATGCTTGCCAGCGGTGCGCGCAATACGGAAAAGGCTACACAGCATCGAACGGCTACCTGGTGTGCCGATTCTGCGGAAATCGCTACCGGCTCAATTCGCGGACCGGGATCGGATCCTGCGCACCTATAGAGCTGCCCGTTCACGAATCCGGAAATACCATCACGGTGGACACCTCGGAACTCAAGCGTCAAAGGAGCCTGTTCTAGGACGGCGCGATGAATCTTCTATTCGCGAAGTGCCGTTCTCGCGGAATGAGCGCCGTTCTCGCGGCGGTGATTCTGCTGGGCAGTGTTCCGGCATTGAGCGGCGCCTATATCGCTCGCGGTCCCGAGCATCCGCAAATAACCCTGGATGTGTGCAATCCGCTGCAGGGCCCAAGCCCCGTAAGCAAAGTCTTCCTCGCCCATCCTGGCTCTGGCGCCCTTGAGGAGCCGGTACTCGAGTTTCAGGGAACGATTCCTGAGAGTTCTACTCGCAGATTGATCGATCTCGCTTTCGCTCCGGACCCTCCTCCTCCAAAAGCGCCGATCTAGCGCGCAGCTCGTTTCGTACAATTTTTTCGATGGCGCGGGCGTGCTCGCACGGTCGCGCCTTGTATGGCGGGCAACCGAGATGGTTGCCGGAGGATTGAGAATTGAATTCAACGATTGCGCTTTCGTCCCCGGGGAGGGACGGGTGGAAGTGCACATTCATGCACGCGGCTGTCCGCGTTATCGCGGTGGTCGTTCTTCTATTGATGGTTGCGCCCGGGCTGGTTTGGGCGTGCGCCTGCGGATGCGGAATTTTCGATGTTGGCACCCCTTCGATCATTCCGCAGGGCGCGGGCGGCACGGTTTGGTACGAGTTCGATTTCATGAATCAATACATCAACTGGCACTCGTCCCGGCCAGCGGGCGCCGCCACTAACGACGACAAGCAGATCAAGACTTACTTCAACACGGTCGGCGGCCAGTACATGTTCAACCACGATTGGGGAGTGATGGTGACGGTCCCATACACGGCCAGGGTCTTCCGAACCGCCAACGATTCGGGTGGCGCCGATCAATTCGAGCACGGCAATTTTGGCGACGTCCGGCTCTGGGGCATGTACACAGGCCTCCTGAAAGACATGTCGCTGGGATTGTTGCTCGGAATAAAAACTCCCAGCGGAGACTGGACCTACCCCCACTTCGATCGGGATACCTCGATTGGAACGGGAAGTACCGATCTGCTCTTGGGCGTCTACAAGACCGGGACGTTGCCAAGTCACATTGGCAAAGTGAACCTCACCCTTTGGGAACGGCCATTCCAATACTACCTGCAAGGTCAGTACGAGTATCCGTTTCTCCAAAGCGACCACTACATGCCGGGTAAGGAATTCGACCAGGCCTCAGGCATCATCTACAACTTCGGCCAGACCGGACCTTTAAACGAGCTGGCGCCCCTGCTCACCTTGTATACGTCGGTACGTACGCACGATCAGGGTTCCAATGCCGATCCGCCCAACAGTGGATACACTCGAATGATGCTCGCTCCCGGGACTGAAATCGGATGGGGTCCGTTCCGTTTGTATGGCGACATGGAGTTTCCGGTGTTCCAGTGGGTAAACGGTCATCAGTTGACCGCGCCTTTCCTGGTCAAGACGATTCTCAGCTATAGCTTCTGAGGCTGGAGTAACGATGCGACGGAGATTCGCCTTGATCTTTGGGGCAGTTGCGTTTGTGGCTCTCATCCCGGTTGCCGCACACGCGGCGGCGGAACTCGGCGAACCGGCGCCGGCACTGGTGGTCCAGGAGTTGAACGGAGAGACCTTCGATCTCGCCGCACTGCGTGGGAAGGTCGTGATCATCAACTTCTGGGCCACGTGGTGCCCTCCCTGCCGGCAGGAAATGCCCGCCCTGGATGCGTTCTATCGCCGCTATCATGCCGATGGTCTCGAAATGATCGGGCTCGCCGCGAACCGCACGCATGAACGATCGGATGTCGCCAGGGTGATGGAATCGTTCAGCTACCCGGCGGCGATGCTGCGCGACTGCAAAAGCAATGGTTTCAGCGATCCCACCGAGATCCCGATCACGTACATCGTCGACCCACAAGGTGTCGTTCGGGCGAAATTGACTCCCGAGGAGACGCCGATAACTGAACAAAGCCTGGCGCAGGCCGTTCTGCCCTTGCTCCCGAAACAAACGCAACCCCGGGGATCCGCACCGGGTAACTGAACATGAGGGTCATCGCGATTGCCGCAATTCTTATGGTCGGGTGCGCGACCCCGCAGCCCGGCATCTCGAGTCCCTCGGACGTCGACCAGGCGCAGGAGCGTCTTACTCGAAGCGAAGTGCGGTGCATCGGGGAAGTGGTGATGCGGGCCGACGACCAGATGAGCAACGTCGTAATGAACCTCGGCCCTCTAACTCAATTGGAGATCCAGGCGGTGCTGCTGCGGCGGATTGAAGGCGCGCGTCACTGCCAGGCGATCGCGCAGCGCGGACAAGAGGGCCTCGCTTCGAACGAGCAAGCCTCATACGAGAACGCAGAGGCACTGGAACGGAGGATCCCGTTGCCGGTCCAGGCGTGGTCTCTGTCGCCTCCTTGAATCCGCGCGATGCCATGATCGCGCTACCCGGCGTCGGTAAGATTTAGTTATGGACAAACCAAACGAAAAACCCCTCCTGAAGAAAGTCCGGAGTTACCCTGGATTGAAGGTATTTTCCCTGGTTCTGGTCCTTGCGCTGGCTGTGCCCGGTTTCGCCTCGCTCGCGGGATGCCAGCACAAGGAAGAACGCAGCGGAGCATACGCGCCCTCCAGCGCGAACAATTGCCTGCCCGATATCGCGCTGACCGATCAGAACGGCAAGAAGGTTTCGCTTTCGTCGCTGAAAGGAAAGCCGGCCCTGTTCGATTTCATCTACACGACCTGTCCGGGACCCTGCCTGATGCTGACCTCGCGAATGCGCGTGATCGCCAACAAGATCGGCCCCGAGCTTGGCAGCAAGGTGTGGTTTGTTTCAGTGACCGTGGATCCGGAACACGACGGCCCGGCGCAGTTACTCGATTATTCAAAGCAGCAGGGTGTGGACGAAAACGGATGGCTGTTCCTGACCGGAACGCCCGCGCAGATCGATGAGGTGATGAAGCAGTTCAACCTGGTTCGTCAGCGCGAGGACAACGGCACGGTCGATCATGTGCTGGAGTTCTTCCTGGTCGGAGCGGATGGCAAGCAGCTTTACCAGTATGCGGCCTCTCACGCCGATCCCGCCACGATCGCCGGCGACATCGAACAGGCGCTGCAAACGGGAACCGTTTCCAGCAGGGAAGTCCCCGATCAGAAGACTCATCTATGAGAGCACGCCGCCCATGGATTGTTCTCGCGTTGTCGATGCTGGTTTTGGTCGCCGGAGTTGTCTTGTTCCTTCGCCCCGAATTCTCGTTCCGAAGGTCTGCTTTGACGGTCAAAGTTGTGGCGCACGCATGGTGGTGGGAATTTGACTACCCGGCACTCGGAATCAAGGGCAGGGACGCGCTTTATTTGCCGAGCGATCGATGGGTTCGGCTCGAACTTCGATCCGCGGACGTGTTTCACAGCTTCTGGATCGAAGGAATGGAGAAAGCGATCGATCTTGCACCCGGCAAGATCGAACATCTCGATCTGTGGGTGAAATCTCCCGGCAAAATCTATGGCAACTGCGACGCCGGATGCGGCTGCGGCACGGTATGCATGCGATTCCCGGTGGTGGCGAGCAAGCCGCCGGAATTCAACGCGTGGGCCGCGCAGCAACGAGCGCATCCGGCCTCGATGATTGCGCGCGACAGCGCCGCGCCGGCGTGCGCATCCGACAAGAGCGTCGATCACCCGGCAAAGAGTGGCTCATGATCTTTGGATCGAAACATCTTCCGCTACTCGCTTTCGCGATCGTCATCTGCGTGGCCCCAGGATGTACCGGGGGCCCGGCGAACCAGGCTTCTTCCCTGCCGGACATTTCGCTGACGGATCAAAACGGCAGGCCCGTCGTCTTGTCGACGCTCAAGGGCAAGCCTCTCCTCGTCGACTTCATCTACACGTCATGCCCGGGCCCGTGCCGGACGATCACGCAAAGCATGGAGCAAGTTGCCCGGAAGCTGGGTCCGGCGCTGGGACAGCAGGTCACTTTCGTATCGATCTCGATCGATCCGGAGCACGAGGGGCCGCCGCAGCTCCTCAAGTATTCCAGGGCACTCGATGCCGATCGCGCGGGCTGGTTCTTCCTGAGCGGAAGCCCGGACCAGATCGATGCGGCGCTGGCGGCCTTCGGGCTCAGACGGGAGCGCGCACCGAACGGCGAGATCGAACATCTCGAGGAAGTGATCCTCGTCGGTGCAGACGGACGCGAATTCAAGGTTTACAAGGGCGACGTGCTGCATCCGGACTCGGTGCTCGCCGATTTGCAGCAGGCATCGCACGGGTAACACCTCGAAGCCATGCGAGCAAAAGGCAATTCCTGGCGGCTTTCGCTGCTCGTCATCGTACTGATGACAGTCGGCGCAATCGTTGGAAGTGTTCTATGGTATCAATCCCGCCCGGACGCGATCGCCGCAAACAGGCCTGCCGGACCCGGTCAAAACTCGCTCACGCTGGACCCGAATGCTTTCGAAGGAAGGGCGCGCCAGAGCTACGAGATTGCGCGCAAAAAACCCTCTCTGCTCGCCCAACTGCATTGCTATTGTGGATGTGACAAGGTGCTGGGACATCGAAACCTGCTGGATTGCTTCCGAGACAAGCACGCGGCATCCTGTGCGACCTGCATGGGCGAAGCCATCGATTCCAACCAGCTGAACGACCAGGGTTCCCCGGTTGAGCAGATTCGCGACGCACTCCGCGCGCGCTACGAGTTCGCGGAATAGCTTGCGAAGTTGTCCGCGACCAAGAAGATGGCTGGAATGGATTTGAGTGAAGCTCCATCGATCAAGCCTCGGAATGGCTGCGGGCGACCGCCTCAAGTATTGCTGCCGGAACCTGCATAGCGGTGCAGACGCAATGGCAAGAAGCCGATCGACTGGCACAAGAGAGGGAGTCCACGTAACGATATGAAACGTCGAGACTTTTTAGCTGGTTCTGCAGCGAGTCTGATCGCGTCTCTGATCGAGGGAACGCGCCCGGTTTTCGCGAAAGAAACCATCCCGCAACGAAACGAATCGCCGCAAGCGCCATCGGCTGCGCGTCGGCGGCAGATCGCGATGCTGATGTATCCCGGGTTTGCCGCCCTGGATTTGGTCGGACCCCATCAGTTCATAGCGGGTCTAATGGAAGCCGACGTACATCTGGTTTGGAAGAACAAGGATGCGATAGCAACCGGCCCCGGCAAGCTCTCGATTCTGCCAACCGCCACGTTCGAGGAGTGTCCAGCTGATCTCGAACTCCTCTTCGTGCCCGGCGGCCTCGAGGGCACGATTGCAGTGATGCGCGATGACAAGGTTCTATCTTTCCTCTCCGAGCGAGGAGCACGCGCGAAGTATGTCACAAGTGTGTGTACCGGCTCTCTTGTCTTGGGCGCAGCGGGACTCCTCAGGGGGTATCGAGCAACGTCGCACTGGGCGTTCAAAGACCTCCTGCCTTTGCTTGATGCGATTCCAGCTCATGGGCGAGTAGTCGAAGATCGCAATCGCATCACCGGCGCGGGGGTTACATCAGGTATCGACTTCGGATTGACGGTGTCGGCGCGGATGAGCGGAGTTGAAGCCGCCGAGATGCTGCAGCTCCTGAACGAATATGATCCTGACCCTCCATTTGATGCAGGAACGCCTAAAAAAGCGGGCCCGCAAGTCACGAGTCAGCTAACGAACCTGCTGGCGCCTGGGATCGCAAATGTCAGAGCTGCGGCAATCGCTGCGGGCAAGGGACTTCGCAAGTCTTGAGAGCTGGCCGCAAGGTGCTGGGACATCGAAACCTGCCGGATTGCCATCGCGACAAGCACGCGGCATCCTGTGCGACCTGCATGGGCGAAGCCATCGATTCCGACCAGCTGAACGACCAGGGTTCCCCGGTTGAGCAGATTCGCGACGCACTCCGTGCGCGCTACGAGTTCGCGGAATAGGCGCCCGGATCGTGAGCGTGAAAAACTTGATACGTGACCTGGCCGGGGTGATCGGCCTTGCGACTCTATCGCTGGTGGCGGGCGTGACCATCAATCATTTTCGCGCATCTCCACTGCCGCTCGCGTACCGGACCCCGGAGCAGCGGCTCTCGGCTGAACTGACCACGCTTGTCCAGGCGCCACCGTTCCAACTTTCGCAGATCGATACGCTCTCGCTTGACCAGTTTCGCCACGACGTCGACGACAAGAACACGCTGATCCTCGATGCGCGGGCGGCCCCTTTCTACGCCCAGGGACACGTGCCCGGTGCGCTCAACCTGTCGCGCGACGACTTTGCCGCTGACTATCGACGGTTGAAGGCGACGCTCGACGCATCGAGAGACAAGCAGATCGTGGTTTACTGCTCCGGCGGCGATTGCCACGACAGCAGGATGGTCGCGAGCGCGCTGCTCAGCCTCGGGTTCTCGAAAGTACAGGTCTTCACGGACGGATGGACGGGATGGACGCAGGCGGGCCTGCCGGTGGCGCAGTGAAGTTCCGACGATACATCGAATGGGCGTTGCGCCTGGCTATTGGCGGATTGTTCATCTATGCCGGATGGGCGAAGCGCGCAGAAGGAATCGACTTCGCCGATAGCATCGCGGAATTTCGCATCCTGCCGCTCACGCTGATCATCCCGTTCATGTTGTCCATCGTACCTTTCGAAATAGCTGCGGGCGCCATGGTCGTCACCGGTGTGGGCAAGCGCGTGGGAGTGCTGGGACTTCTGCTTATGACAGCCATGTACTCCATCGCACTCGTTTCAGCGCTCGCGCGCGGAATCGTGGTCAACTGCGGATGCTTCGGAACGAGCGTCGTAGGCGCCAGTGTTTGGATGGATCTTGGCCGCGACCTGCTAATCCTCGCCGGATGCGCGGTGCTCTACACGATCGTCACGCGCGAAGCCGACCTGAAATCATCTTCGTGATCGAATCGTTCGACGTTGTCATCATCGGGGCCGGTGCCGCCGGGATGATGTGCGCGCTGACCGCCGGCCAGCGCGGAAAGCGGGTGTTGCTGCTTGAGCACCTCGATCGGCCGGGCGCGAAGATTCTCATCTCCGGCGGCGGGCGATGTAACTTCACCAATCTCGAGATCGCCCCCGATCGCTTTCTTTCCGCCAACCCGAACTTTTGCAGATCGGCGCTCAGCCGCTACACGCAGAACGACTTTATCGCGATGGTCGAGCGGCACAGGATTGCCTACCACGAGAAAACGCTGGGGCAGCTGTTCTGCGACGGGTCCGCGCGGCAGATCGTGGACATGTTGATGGCGGAATGCCGGGACGCCGGCGTCGCGCTACGACTTGGATGCATCGTCAGTGAAATCTCGCGATCCGGGAAATTTCGAATCGAAACCAGTGACGGTTCCTTTCAGTCGGCCGCCCTGGTGATTTCCAGCGGCGGGCTTTCGATCCCGAAGATGGGCGCGACCGGCTTCGCCTATGACACCGCGCGGCGCTTTGCCGTGCCGGTCGTCGAGCCGCGGCCAGGGTTGGTTCCGCTAACCTTCACCGGCGACCCGCTTGTAATCTGCAAATCCCTCAGCGGCGTCTCCGTCGAATCGATCGTCTGGTGCGGCAAAACCAGTTTTCGCGAGAGTCTTCTGTTTACTCATCGCGGGTTATCCGGTCCGGCGATTCTTCAGATCTCGTCGTACTGGAAAGACCGGGAATCGATAGTGATTGATCTGCTGCCCGGGACCAACGCCGAGACTTTTCTTAAAGATCGCAAACGCGCACGGCCGAAGGCGGAATTGAAAACGGTTCTCGCTGAGGTGCTGCCGGGGCGGCTGGCGGAGCGAATCGCGGGAGCGGCCCCGGACGGCTCGATAGCGAACCTGCCCGACCGCACGCTCGCGGCGGTTGCGGAGAATCTGAATCGATGGCGCGTAACCCCATCCGGGACGGAAGGATGGGCGAAGGCCGAGGTGACGGCGGGCGGACTAGATACCAATGCGCTGTCATCGCGAACGATGGAGGCTCGCGATGTACCCGGACTTTATTTCATCGGCGAAGCGGTGGATGTCACGGGTTGGCTCGGCGGTTACAATTTTCAGTGGGCCTGGTCGAGCGGATGGTGCGCCGGCCAGGCGGTGTAGGCAATCGAGCGAACGTTGAGCCGCCGTCATCAACTGGCTACTCTGTGCCGGACATGCCCAGAAAATCCGTAATCGGCGCCGATCGAGTCATCAAGTCGCGGTTTCGTGAGCCGCTGCATTTCCAGGATCTGACGGAGCGGATGACCATTCGCTTGTCCGCTGTCTCCAACTACACCGGGCGATCGCACTTCGCGCCATGGCACAAAATCCTCGGCAGCATTCACGACCACACCGAGACGGGCGGCATCTTCACTCCGCTGGTGTACGTCGAATATGAAACCGCGGACGTTCCCTGCGATGCACTCGATCGCATCGGGGTGACCGGCGAGTCGTGGTTGGCGAAAAGTCTCGACGACACGGGTGCGGTGCGGAATATCGCCCGCGAAGGGCGTCATGCGCTGCGCGATGACGAGGGTGCCTCGCTCGGCAGTTCTCGGATGGTCAATGTCTTCACGCGCTACGATCCCGATCCGGCCCGCCGGCGCGTCACGGAGTTGCCGGCCGAACTCGGATTGGGCGCCCTGCCCTCGCGCGTGATCGAAATTCCCGCAGTCGATTCGATGGCGGATTTCACACGCAAGCCCGACTTTGCGGATTCAGAGTCGCATGTCTGGCACTACGGGCAGACCGATCCGAATCGCCATGTGAACGGCACCGCCTATCTACGCACGATGGAAGAATTCCTGGCGGATTCACTTCATCGCGCCGGGCACGACCTGGCGCGACTCTACTTCGCACGTGCGAGGATCATCTATCGAAAGCCCTGTTTCAGAGGCGAGGGCTATCGCCGCGCCGCGTGGTTTCGCAGCGAAGCGCCGCTGATGCTCACCGGAGCATTCTTCAAAGAAAGCGACTCCGCTGGTGCATCACCGAGCACTGCTCTTGAGCTGACTCTGCTGCAGCACGCCTAGCGACGCGGTCGCCGCTCAGACCGCGATTCGAACCTTGGGATTCGCGATGTTCAGGCTGCGGGCCGCCTCCGGCTGCATGCGGAAATACGACATGTAAGTGCTGTAGCGCTTGCGCTCGGCGGACGGGTTGAGTCCGAAGTCCTCAAATTTGTAGAAATTCTGCCCATACCCCCCGTTGGGGCGATGCGCGATAGCAGACTTGAGACCCTGCTCGCCGCTTGAAGTCATCGCGAGGCCGAAGTGGCGATACATCTCCGAGATCATAGCGAACGGCTCGGTCACGAGGTCCTTGTAACGGATATGGAAGACACGGTCGGGCGCGGACCGCAGGCGATCCGCGACCTGCACCAGCAACTTCGAGCCAAGTTCCCATCGGTCGCTGACCTGGCGCCCGATCTGAATGCGATCGATCTTGCGCGCAAATGGCTGGCGGAGAATCTCGGTAAGCCTCGCCACCGACGGCAGGACCCTCATCGGGTCACGATGTACAAACACAAACCGCGCGTCCGGGTAGACCTCGTGCAGGGCCTCCAGCGCAAAGATGTGGTCGGGACTCTTCAGCATCCACTGTCCGCGTCCGCTCTGATGCTGAATATGCTGAAGGAAGCGCCGGTGGAAACGATAGGCTTCGAGGTGTCCCACTTCATCAAGCCATCGCTGATAAGACGGAATGTAGTGAGTGGTATCAAAACGCAGGCTGCGGAAGACGTGACCCGTGATCTCGATACACTCCTGCGCGGCATTCGCATCGAGCGGATGCAGGCTCGGAAGCTCGGGTGCGAACCACAGGAAGCGGCGGTACTGCTTGGCGGTGAGTTCGGCTCTGCGATCCGGCTGTCCGGGTTTCTGGTGCGGAAGCGGATAAGGGAACAGCGTCTGCCAGGATCGCGGAGCCAGGTTTCCCGGGTCTTCCGCCAGGAGATTGTGAAGAAAGGTCGTCCCGCTCCGCGGTAAGCCGAGAATAAAAATTGGCGCGGCGATTGGCTCGTTGAGGATCGATGGGTCGCGTTTCTCCTCGTCGCGCAAGCGCAGCAAGTTCAGGAGACAGCGAATCGTGTCCCATTTCGTCGCGATGCGTCCGAAGGCGCTGAGGTTTGATTCTTCGACGTAAGCCCGCAGAAGAACGGCCAACGGCTCCTCGAAGGACCACTCGCCGAAGTCTTCGAAACCGGAGCTCCGGCGCGCTGCCTCCATCAGCTTCGCCGCCGGCATCGGCCGCTTGAGAAACCCCAACCGGTCAGCGGCGAAATCGAGGCTTCGGAATAGTCGGGCTGGGAGGTTGAAGGACGTTGAAGGAAGGAACCCCACTTTTCACCAAACCTTTCTCTCGTATACCTCGATTTAATCTATTTCAAAATGCATGGCCACGTTGAGAAATACATCGGCTCGGGTCTCGGAAACTGCTTCGCCCGACATACGGCCATCGCGCCAGCCAAACCGACCGAACCGCAGATATAGATAAACAGGACTTCCAATCGCCAAGCAAAACCCAAGCGTTGTCGGCGACCAGCATAACCAGACTGGCGAACCGCTGGAAAGGCATCGTCGAAGATTAGCTATCCACAGATCTAAGGACGCGTCGGGCCTGTTTTAGATGCGGCATGTCCAGCATTTTGCCGTCCAATCCGACCGTACCTGCCCCCGATGAAAAGGCTTCGACCACGCGGCGTGCATACTCGATCTCTTCGGCCGTCGGGGTGAATGAGCGATTGATAGGTTCCACCTGGTCGGGATGAATCGCGATTTTGCCGGTGAACCCAGCCCGGCGCGCGGCGACCGACTCCCGCACCAGCCCCTCGGTGTCGCGGAAATTGGTGAAGACCGTATCGATCGGTTCCACCTCGGCCGCGACCGCGCCGAGCAGGCACATCGAGCGTGCGATGCGATAGGTTAACTCGAATTCTCCCGACTCGTCCCGATTGGTACTGGCGCCCAGGGCGGCGGAGAGATCTTCTGCGCCCCAGGTCATCCCCCACAGCCGAGGCGAGACGTCCTTGAAGCTACCCAGGTTAAAGACGGCCATCGCGGTCTCGGTCGCGACCAGCAGGACCTTGACCGATCCCTGCTCGACGCCTTCGCGAACTTCAAGAATGGTGAGGTAGTTATGGAGCAGCGCGAGATCTCCGGCGCCGGTGATCTTCGGCAGCAGGATTCCATCCGGCGCGCCCGCCACGATCGCGGCCAAATCCGGCAGCGCCTTTTCGCTGGAAAGCGGATTGATACGCACCCAGAGGCGTGTCCGCGAACGATCGCGATTGCTCTGCAGGTATTCGCGCACCATCCCGCGCGCCACCTCAATGCGATCCGCGGGAACCGAGTCTTCCAAATCGAGCACCAGGGCATCGGCGCCCGATGCCGCGCCCTTGGCGAGCTTGCGCTCGCTGTCGCCAGGAACAAACAGAAACGAACGCATGACGGCGCCTATTTAGCCTTCTTGCGCATCAGCGCTGACCGCTTGCAGTAGCCGACTTCCTGGTCGCGCTGGTTGAGGCACTTGTGTTCAAACACCACGATTCCCGCATCGGGGCGCGACTTGCTTTCGCGCATCTCAAGCACGGTGCTCTGCGCGCGCAGCGTGTCGCCGATAAACACCGGATGAGTAAATCGCACATCATTCATGCCGAGATTGGCGACGGTCGTCCCAAGGGTGGTGTCACCAACCGAGACTCCAATCATAAGCCCCAGCGTGAAGATGCTGTTGACGAGGCGTTGGCCGAACTCGGTCTGCTTGACGAACTCGACATCGAGATGCAGCGGTTGCGGATTGTGAGTCAGCGTGGTGAAGAGCAGGTTGTCGGTCTCGGTGACGGTGCGGGTGATCGCATGATGGAAGACCTGCCCTATTTTGAATTCATCGAAGTACAGTCCACTCATTGCTATGTGCTCCCAGTGCCGTACTAGCCCGAGCCTCTGCACTCATCAAGCGGACGGAGGCTTGCAGGCGGCCAGCGTTTTGCGCACATCGGCAGCGGTCGCCGGCTCACCGCCCGCTTTTTGAATAGCTGCGACTGCGGCCTCCACCAACTCGAGATTGGAACGCTGCGAGCCATGGGGAGCATCTTCCAGCCCCACGCGCACATGACCGCCCATCGCAACGGCGGCCGGAATCAACGGGAGAACATCGACGCCCAGCCCGGCGACCATCCATTGCGCTCCCGGCGAAACCTGCTCCACGAGCTTGACGTAGGCTTCGAGTGCCCACACTTCGGGTGGAAAGCTGAAAGTAAACGCAGACGTGAGCATGAAGCGGTAAATCGGAGCGGGCGCGCGCGGATGCTTGCGATGAAGCATCGCGCCGTGTCGCACGAATCCCGGTTCGTAGCACGCATACGCGGGATGGAATTGATGCTCCTCTGCTTGTTGCATCACGTATTCAACGAAGCCGGGAGAATTCGCATAGATGGCGCGATCGTCGTTGTAAGCGGGCGCGCCCGGGGCATCAGCGCGCCATAGATTGACCGAGCCGGGATCGATGAAGCCCCACTCGGCGTGGCCACGCTTGACCAGCTCTACGATGGTTGCGCAGCGTTCTTTCCAATCGGGGCGATTGGGAGGCGGCACCGCGGTCGGATAGACGATCGCATCTACCTTCTCGCGAATATCCGACATGAATGCCGCGCAGTTTTCCACGTCGTTGTTTTGCCTGCCCGTGTCGGGATCCAGCGTATGCGCATGCACGATCGCGGCGCCCGCGCGCACACACTCGATTCCCTCGCGGACGATCTCGGTGGCGGTCACGGGGATGCGCGGCTGGGCTCTGCGCGTCCACGCTCCGTTCAAGGCGACTTCGATCCAGGTCTTGTTGGCCATGAAAACACCACGGTTGGGCCGATGCCCGGTTTTGACGGTCCGATGCTACAATCCCGCCGCGTCTTCTTGGAAGGACGCAGATATCCCATTCGGTCATGAGCGAAGGAGAACCATGCCATGAAAAGCAAAGACGAGCTTCTGGGCGAGATGCTGGATCGCGAGGCGATTCGCGAATTGCCGGTGCGATATTGCGACTGCGTTTGGCGCAACGACATGTCGGGACTGGTCGGCCTGTTCGCTGAAGATGGCGTGTTCGTGGTGAAGGGCCACAAGCGCACGGTGACGCACAAGGGCCGCACCGAGCTGAAGAAGATGTATGAAGGCGCTCTCGGCAATGTTAACCCGCGTCCGTACATCCACAACCACGTCGTCGATCTGACGGGGCCGAACAAAGGCGTGGGGCGATGCTACGTGGAGCTGCGCAGCTTCTCGCGCAACATGGAATGGATCGGCTCCGGCTATTACGAAGATGAATACGTAAAGACCGCCGACGGATGGAAGTTCGGATCGCGCACGTTTACGAGCGTGGGACCGGCGCTGCAAGGCGCACCGGGACAGGAGTAGACCGCGGCGCCGCCGCGCGAGGAGTATTGAAATGAGTGCAATGCTGGATGGAAAAGTCGCAATCATAACCGGGGCCGGGTCCGGAATCGGACGCGCGGCAGCGCGAGTGTTCGCGCGGGAACGCGCCAAGCTGGTGCTGGCGGACTGGATTGAACAAGGCGGCAACGAAACGCTGCGCGTGGTCCAGGACCTGAACGCGCAAGCGGTGTTTATCAAGACCGACGTCTCGTCGCCCGATGACGTCAAAGCCCTCGTGGCCAAGGCGGTCGCCGAGTTCGGCCGGCTCGATTGCGCTTTCAACAACGCGGGAATCGAGGGAGCATCCGCGACTACCCACGAATGCACGCTGGAGAACTGGAACAAGGTAATCGCGGTCGATCTGACCGGCGTCTGGCTATGCATGCGCGCCGAGATCGACCAGATGCTCAAGCAGGGTCACGGAGGCGCGATCGTAAACACCTCGTCGGGCGCGGGCCTCGCGGGAGTGCGCGGGATGCCGGCATACGTCGCGGCCAAGCACGGAGTCGCGGGCCTGACCAAGGCCGCGGCGGTCGAATACGGGCGCCAGGGAATTCGCGTGAACGCGGTATGTCCGGGTCCGATTCGCACGCCGATGATGGCGCGTTTGCTCGGCGATCGCCCGCAGGCAGAGGAGCGCTTCGCACGAGGCGGCCCACTCAAGCGGCTGGGCGAGGCAGAGGAAATCGCGGAGACAGTCGCTTGGCTCTGTTCCGACCGCGCATCGTATGTCACGGGCGTCCCGATGCCGGTGGACGGCGGCTTCATGGCGCAGTAGTGAGGGAGCTGCGCGAATGGAAGCCAGATTTTTTGACGATTGGAAGGTCGGCGACACGCTCGAGACGATGGGCCGCACGATCGGCGAGGCCGAGATTTCGCAGTTCGTCCAGTTGGGCGGGTTTTTCGAGGAGCTCTTCGTCGACCAGGAGTACATGAAGAAGTCGGGGCCCTTCCCCACCCGTATCGCGCCCGGAGCATTTACATTTGCGCTGTCCGAAGGATTGATAATCCTGACCGGATGCATTCATCGCGTAGGGCTGGCTCTACTTTCGGTCGACAACATGACGTTCAAGCGGCCGCTGACGGCGGGCGATACGATTCACGTGTTCGTCAAGGTGCTCGATGCGAAAACAAGCAGCAGAGGCGATCGCGGAGTCGTGACCTTTGCCCACTCGGTCGTAAATCAGCGCGGCGAGGAAATCATGCAATGCACCGTGAAGCGGATGCTGCGGCGGAGACCCACCTGACTCGACATCGTCGAAAAGACGCAAGAGAAGCCATTTTACATAAAGAAAGGTGGCCTTGAGCTGTTCGTTCGCGCGGAGTAAATCTTCCACGATCCGTCCGGAGGATCCGGGGAGCGCGCGCGGAGATGAAGTTCAAGACGAAGACCCTCGTGATGGCCGCGACAGCCATAGTATTCGTGGCTGCGGGAGCGCCATCAGCTTTCGCGGACGGACTAACTACCAAGACTGGACTGCTCACCTGCAATGTGGCGCGCGGTTTTGGCTGGATCGTAGGTTCTTCGCGGACAGTCCAGTGTGAGTACCATTCGACTGGCGGCTCGACCGAGCACTATTCCGGCACGATCTCCAAGATCGGAATCGACATCGGCTACCTTGCGCCGATTGTCATCGCGTGGGCAGTCGTCGCTCCGAGTGCCATTCCCAGCTATGGCGCGCTGGCGGGTAACTACTTCGGTGGAGCGGCTCAGGCGGCGGTTGGTGTCGGAGGAGGGGTTAATGTTCTGCTCGGCGGATTCGAGCGATCGATTGCCCTACAGCCGGTCAGTATCGAGGGCGATACCGGGCTTTACATCGGTGTGGGAGTCGCGGCGATGAACCTCCAGCTTGAAGACCGCGAGCCGGTATTCGAAAGCGGTCAAATTCCGCAAACGGAGTAGTTCAACACCACCCCCTGCATCGACGCCCGAGCGGACTCAGCTAGGCTGGCAATTGCTCGCCTGGAATCCAGATCGTGTGGAAGCCCACGGGTATACGCTGCGGTATCCTGACGCGCGCAATCGGGCCGGCCGTGATGTCCCTGGCATTCAGGACGACTACCTCGCCTCTGTCACCTCCGCTGACGTCTGCGACGAAAGCCACCACGTAGCCATCGTCTTCATCGCGCGCGCCGACTCGCGGCGCAAAGGGACATTCGTTCGCGGTGCGGCCCGGACCGAACAGGTACTTCTGTGTGGTGTTGCGCTCGAGGTCGTACTTCACCAGTCCCTCGAAGTGTGGAACCAGCGAGTTGTAGGCATACCGCGTCCTGCGACCCATCTTGCCGCGATGAATCGTCGGCCATTCGGTACGCTGATCGTCGAGACGCTCTTCGCGGGTCTCGCCCGTAACGAGGTTGAAGCGCCATCGATACAACTCCGCTTCCAGCCGCAGGAACGCTTTCATCCGCGCCAGCTCACCCTCGCCCCTGGTGCTTTTCGGCTCGGGACCGATCACGCGGCACGCATCCATCACGACCTCGTCGCCTTCCTCCCACGCATTGACCACGTGGTAGATGTAACACGGCGAGGCCTCGAACCATCGGACTTCGTCGCTGCGCCCGTAGCGCGGCACGATACCAAAGCGGCTGGGCAGCTCCGGAAAGTACGTGACCTTGTGAATGCCGCGCGCGAGCAGTTCGGGATCCCAGAACAGCGGCAGGTCCATCAGGATCGAGTAGCGCGGGGTGAAGGCCATATCGTGCGGCAACCTGGGTCCGGGCACATCGATAGGTATGTGATGCTTCAGCTCGCCGTCGGCTGAGACCACGTTGTAAGTCATGAACGGCGCCCTGGTCGCGTAGTCGAAGAACAGTAGCTCGCCGGTCACGGGATCGACCTTGGCATGCGCGGAGACTGTGCGTTTCAAGGCGCCGCGAAAGTTCTCGACGCCGAGCGTCTCAAGGGTGCGCGCGTTGATCTTGTAGGGAAGGCCGCACTGGTACCACAGCGCGAGTGCATAGCCGTTGTGAAAAACGATATCGGTATTGGCGGTGTCCTTGAGCCATCCGTCGGAGCCGGCACCGTGCGGCGCGTTTGGATCGGGCTTGTCCATCAGGCCCGGCCAGACGGAGCGCTGCGCCTTTTGCTCGGCCAGAAACCCTTCGGTGGTGATCCAACGGTTGCGGTAAGTCGCTTTGCCGTCGCGGAATTCGATTGCGTGGATCATCCCGTCGCCGTCGAACCAATGGTAACGGCCACGCGGCTGAAAGATCGGATTGGGCCCATTGCGCAGGTAGACCCCGAAGAGGTCCCTGGGGATTTCGCCCTCTACCTCGAGATTGTCGGCGGTGATTTCGCGGCTGGTCGGGGCGAAGACGCCGTTGAGGAAAAGGTTATCGGTGGGGCCTATTTGAATCGGAATCTCGCGTTCAAGCTTCAGCATATGCAACCTCGGGTAGTTCCAGACGCTAGCACATTTGCACCGTTACGCACGCGGCCCGTTTCAGAACTGACCGGTCGTTCCACCGGAGTACTTTGACGAGGTGCGATGCTGAGAACTAAAATCTGTGCGGGAACGTGCCAACCAATATCGGGGGTTAAGCGATGAGCGAACCACTCATGAACACAGTCGACGAGCCGAATCGATGGCGGCTCAGCACGCCGGGACATCCAGGATGGAAGCGCACCGCGCGTCCGGATGATCCCAACAAATACTTCATGGTGTCGGCGGACTGCCACGCCAACGAGCCGGCCAACCTGTGGGTCGAGCGAATCGACAACAAATTCAAGAACCGCCTTCCTCGCGTCGAGGTCGATGAGAACGGAGTGAAGTGGCAAATCTCCGAAGGCTGGGCGCGATCGCGCCTGCTCGACAGCAACCTGCAGGGTGAAGATCAGATTCGCGGCAAGGCCGGGGCAACGCCGGAATTGCGCCTGGCGGATCATGATCGCGACGGAGTCGACGTCGAGATCATTTTTCCGAACAAGGGGCTCACGATGTGGGCGACGCCGGATGCCGAGTTCGCCCACGCGCAGTGCAAGATCTACAACGACTGGATCAACGAAGCGTACGGGCCGTATCGCGATCGCCTGGTCGGGATGGCAGCGCTGGCGACCGCGGACCTCGAAGGCTCGATAGAAGAAGTGAAGCGCGTCGCCAAGATGGGGTTCAAGGGCCTGACGCTGCCGTGCAAGCCGGTGTTCGGCGCGCACGACGCGCGGCATCCGAACTACAACATGAAGATGTTCGATCCGCTGTGGGAAGTAATCCAGGACTGCGACCTGGCGATCACTTTCCACGTGTCGACCGGACGGGATCCGCGCGCGGCGCGCAAGGACGGCGGCGCGGTGATCAACTACGTTTCGCATTCGCTGGCGCCGACCATCGAGCCGATCGCGAACCTGTGCGCATCGGGAGTGATCGAGCGCTATCCGCGGCTGCGCTTCGGGTCGATCGAGGCTGGAATCGGATGGGTGCCGTGGGCGATGCAGGCGATGGACGAGGCGTATCACAAGCATCACATGTGGGTGTTCCCCAAGTTGAAGAAGCTGCCGAGCGAGTACTTCCGCTCCAACGGGTTCGCCTCGTTCCAGGAAGATCCTCCGGGACTCGACCTCGCGCACAAATACGATCTGACCAAAAATTTCCTGTGGGCCAATGACTATCCGCATCACGAGGGGTCGTGGCCGCATTCCGCCGAGGCTATCGAGCGGCAGATGGGTCATCTGAGCGATGAGGAGCGCGCGGATATTCTCGGACTCAACGCGGCGCGCGTGTTCAAGCTCGAGGTGAAGCGGCTGGCGCGGATGCCGCAGGCATCGGCGAACTAGAATTCACGGTTTAGCTGAAGTGCAAAGGCCGGAATGGATGATCCATTCCGGCCTTGTTTCCTCTCCTTGCTGCCCTCCTCTCCTTTCCGAGAAAAAGACCAAGGAGTGGTGCCAGCTGCGCGGCAGCCTTCAGTTGCAAGAGGCAACATCGGATCGAGGTGCGATTCTCTCCGGCAAAGTTGACCGGATGCTGAAGCTGTACTGTTGCACCACTGCCTCATCCTCCGCTTGGAAAGTAGAGAGGATCAGAACAGGCGGTCGCCGAAGAAGAAGGCGTTGATGTCGCGTTTGGATTGCGCGATCGCCTTGGCCGACTTCTTGATCATCGATTCGGCGATGGCGCGGGCGGTGGGCATCAGATCGTCCGACGCAACGACGCGATTCATCAAGCCCATCGCGAATAGCTCCGCGGCCTTGTAGTGGCGGCATTCGAGGATCGCTTCGCGGGCGCGCCACGGACCCATCCGCGCGGCGAGCAATTGCGCGGGTGCACCGCGATACGGGACGCCCATGTCGACTTCGGGTACCCAGAACTCCGCCCCCGCGACCGCGACGCAGAAGTCGAACGCGAGCGCGAGCGACCATCCGCCGCCGATCGCGTAGCCATTGATGGCCGCGATCGTTACGCATTCCAGGTGCGCGATGGCCTCGACCGCGCGGCCGATCAGGCGCGGAGAAGTGTCGGGAATTGCTTTGGCAGAGCGCGCCGGTTCGTTTGGATTCTTGACCCTGCTCGGGGAGAGGTTGGCTCCGGCCGAAAACGAGTTACCCGTCCCCGTCACAATCAGAACGCGAGTCTCGCGATCGTCGCGAACACCGCGAACGAGTTCTTCGAGCTCGGACAGCACCTCGCCGTCGAGGCAGTTCCGCCGCTCCGGGCGGTTGAAGGTGATAGTGGCGATGGCGCCGTTCTTATCGAACAGGAAATTCTTCGGCATCGAGGACCTCACCGGCCGGGATCCCCCGTGACTCCATCACTATACAAGTGCTCAGCCTTCAGGCGCATCATGCTCCGCTGGCTGATTCGGATCAGCCCCGTTCGGGGAGCATCGAGATCGGCGATCAATCCCAAGACCGCAGCCAGCACCAGCGGCAGCGCGAAAACCGCAAAGGTACGCTGGCGGGGATACAACCTGCCGGTGAGAAAGCACGCCACCGCGGCGGCAAGAAAGAGGACCCACCATACGACCGGCGGGATGCGATTCTCGAGGGCTTCGAGGCGCTTTGCGCTCAGGTCGATCGTTTCGTTCAACGATAAAACGAACGAGTTGGTAATCGGGTCGGGACGCTCATGAGCCGCCGCAACCGCGTTCGACCACATCTGCTGCTGCAAGGTCCCGGTTTTTTCGATGGAAGCTTCGAGGCGCTGGGTGTCAGTACCCGCCTGGTAGAACTCGAGGCGAGCCGTAACGTAGGCGCGCAGCAGACGGAGCATCTCGTCACAATACCTGTCGGGCAAAAGAGATGCGCGAAGCCCGGTGGTGCCAATGGAGTTGGCCTCGTCGATTACGAGCTGGCGGCGCAGGTCGAAATGCGAGAGCGCCATCGCGAAAGTAAAGCCCAGCATCAGGCCCAGGAGCCCCAGCAAGGCGGTCTGCACGGTGCCCACCTGGGCACGCTGCTCCGGTTCCGGTCCGCTGCGAAAATATTTCGCGTCCCAGACACCCAGGCTGTGCACAGCGGCGAAGCCGATCGAGAGCGTCACGAACAGAAGAACAGGATGATCGAGAAGAAATTGCAATTCGTGCGACACTATCCTTTCGGCGACATCTTAGGAGCGGCGAGCGGAGTGCACCGCAAGACTACTGGCTCGCATGGGTTTCCATCAGTTTCTTTGCCGGACCTTCCACGACAGTGCCCTTGAAGAAGTCGGGGTTGGCACCGCAGAAGAACTGCACGGGGTTGGTGAACAAGAAATCGCGCAGATCGATCTCGCTGATTAGCCCATCGTCGAGCAGCTCGTACGCCTCGCCCAGGACCTCGGCCATGTTGACCACATCGAAGTGGCCGATGTCCGAGCCGAGCAAGGTCTTGAGCTTCGCGCCGTATGGATTCGCTCCGGCGCGGGTGGCCCACGCGTTGAGCGGGTCATCGGCTTCACATCCGAAATAGAAATTGCGGGTGAACAGATCGCGGATGTCTTCGGCGCGATCGACGCCGCAGGCCGCGTAGTCATCGAGTTCCTGCAACTTGGGCGGCGTGGGAGTATCGAATGCCTCCAGCTTCACATCGTTCGCGGTCCAGCGCGCCGCCAACTCCCTGCCGCCGTAGCGTTCGATCAATTCGCGGAAAGCGGCGCGATCAAGGTTTGCGGGATTCACTTCCTCGAGCGCGGCACGGTTGCGCTTTTTCCAATGTCCGATCAGGTCGCTGTAAAGCGAGCACGCCCACGCGACGCCGCCTTCGAGGAAGGCGAAGTTGAGATAAGGGAACCGGCGCGTTACACCCGCCAGGAAAATCGATTTGCAAATAGCCTCGAGCGCCGCGGCGAAGTGGCCGATGTGGTTGTAGGTGAAGTTGCTCGGAGAAGCGCGGTAGCCAAAGCTGCGCGAGCCCGCGTGGAACGACGGCGAGATGCGAAGTTCCTGGCATTTGCGCCACACCTGGTCGTAATCGTAGGCGCTGTCGATACCGAAAGTGTCGATCCATCGCGCCCACCGGACCGCATCGGGCAGCTTGCGCTGGACTTCGGGGATGGGCCGGCGAATCGGATGACCCAGCATCACCGCCTTCAGGCCCAGCGTGCCGACGGCGTATTCCAGTTCTTCGATAGCCTCTGCCGGCGTGTACATCGGTATGACCGCGGCCGGGGTGATTCGGTCGGCGTAGGGGCGATACTGATCGGCCACGTAGCGATTGAAGGCGCGGCAGGTCGCGCGGCGCAGCTCTTCATCTTCGATCGGGCTGATGAGCAGGCCGGCGGAGGGATAGAGAATCGTGAAGTCGAAGCCGAGTTCATCGAGGCGCTCGTGGAGCAACCGGGGCAGAATAGCGGTCGCGCGATCGAGGGTGTTCTTGCTCGGGATAACCCAGAAGGCTTCCTGCGCGATTCCGGCTTCGCGGCGCTCAGCCGGTGTCATCCGCAGCGTGTTGCCAACCCAGTCATTGGGCCGCTTCATCGCGTCGGCGACGCGCTGTCCGCCGACTTCCTTGAGGTATTCGAGAATCGACGGGCCGAACTCGACGTAATGGCCGTCGGCATCGATGACCGGATAGCCGAGCTGTTCGCGAATCGCCCGGGCGGATTTATTTGGATGCATGAGTGAGCCTCCTGCTTCCGTACCGTTGCGGATTGTAGGTCTCATCGTGCGATGAGTTCCAGCGCGGGGAATACGGCGACGATGGCCGGAGCAAGGCATTGGTGGTAACCGTTGGTCGCGGCAGAAAAGGAGACCATCTGGAATGCCACTCGATCCACCCCATGGTTCTCTCCCCGAGCGGGAGGGGGAACCAGAAAAAAATGGCAAGACCGCGGACAAGATCGCGAAGCGGGTTACACGGCGCACGTTGTTGAAGACAGGCGCGGGACTTGCTGCCGGAATTTATGGAATTTCGCGCGCGAGCGGAGGCCTGGCCCAAGAGTCGAGCGGGGCGACCGCCAAGTCGGAATCGAGACGGTTGCCCAATCGGCCGAACATCATTGTGCTGATGACCGACCAGGAGCGGCACCACATGCACTGGCCGGCGGGATGGGCGGAGAAGAATCTCCCTGCGCTTCAGCGGCTCAAGCGCAATGGACTTTACTTCAACCGCGCGTATACGGCGGTCACGCAGTGCTCGCCATCGCGGGCGGTGATGATGACGGGGCGCTTCGCGCCGATTAATCGCGTGACGACGACGTTCCTCTGGCCGGGGCTGGTGGTGAAGGATCGGCAGCCCAACATTGCATCGCTGCTTCGCGAAAAGGCCGGCTACGAAGCGGTGTGGAAGGGAAAATGGCACCTTAGCTATGCGGCGAATGCCGCGCCGGGAAACGGCGGCGAGGATTGGACGACCGCGGATATCAAGGCGATGGAAACCAACTACGGGTGGTCGCGATGGAACCCGCCGGATGGGGGCAATGCGATCATGCGCGAGCAACGGACGCCGTTCGGGTTCTTCGACGGACTCACTTCGCTGGGGGGCGCCAATCCGAACAATGACGGCCGCTACATCAATGGAGTCGAGCCGGGGGCCAAGGGGCAGACGCCCGGTTTCGGCGAGAGCGTGGTCGAGTTTCTGAAGAGCCGTGCGGGCAAGCGCGACAAACCATTCTGCCTGTTCGTGTCGCTGGTGAATCCGCACGACGTATACGTCTATCCCAATGAATGGAAAGACGCGGGCTACCAGTACGAGGCATTCGCGAACCTGGGAATCGAGCTGCCGCCAAACTACAGCGACGATCTCTCCACCAAGCCGAAGGTACAGAAGGCCAGCCGCGACGCTTACCAGAAGTTCGCGACGCTGGCCGATGCGCAGGCCGAAAAGGACTACGTCAACTTTTATGCGTACCTGAACACGCTGGCCGACAGGCATATCGGCACCGTGCTCGATACGCTTCAAGAGACGGGCTTGATGGACGACACGATCATTCTGCGGTTCGCCGATCACGGCGAAGGCGGCTTGTCGCACGGGATGCGCGAGAAGGCGTACTCGATGTACGAGGAGATGATTCATATCCCGCTGGTCGTGCATAACCCGAAGCTTTATCCGGAGCCGCGCGAGACGGAGGCGTTCTACAACCATCTGGACTTGTTGCCGACGATCCTCGAGTTGGCCGGAGTGAGGAACGCAAATTCGTATGCGCTCGGGAAAAGCATCGCACGGGTGATCGCGGACCCGAAGCAGAGCACGCAAGATCACCTGCTGTTTTCTTTCGACGACGATTTCTTCCTGCCCTACGGATTTCCCGGCAGCCACATCCGCGGACTTATCGACGGCGACTGGACCTATGCGGCCTACTTCAGCCTCGACGGCGGCGGAGTTGAGTACGAGCTCTACGATCGCCAGGCCGACCCGCTGCAGATGAAGAATCTGCTGTTCGCCAATCCGGGCGCCGACGTGAAGAAGGAATGGGCGCGGCTGCATCAGAAGATGACGCAGCGGTTCATCGACACCAGCAACTTGCCGAATACGTTCGAGTGGCCGATTAGTGTCGGCTAGAGCGCAGGAGCATTCCAAATGAGCACAAATTCCAATCGCAAGATCGACGTTCACGCGCACTATCTGCCGGACGGGTACGCGGATGAAATGCGCAAGGGAGGAATAGTTAATCCGGACGGCATGCCGGGCTATCCGAACTGGAGTATCGCGCTCGCGCTCGAGACCTACGAGAAATACGGCATCGAGACCGGAATACTGTCGATCTCGTCGCCTGGCATTCACTATGGCGACGATGCCGCCGCGCGGCAGCTTGCGCGCAAGGTCAACGACGCGGGAGCGGAAGCGGTGACGCGGCATCCGAAGCGGTTTGGGCTGTTCGCGGCACTGCCGATGCCCGATGTGGACGGATCGCTCGAAGAGATCGGATACGCGATGGACACGCTGCAGGCCGACGGTATCGGGCTGAAGACCAACGCCCACGGCATCTACCTGGGCGACAAGAAATTCGATCCCATCTTCGACGAGCTGAATCGGCGCAAGGCGGTGATCTTTATCCATCCCACTTCGCCCACCTGCTGGCAGCAGTGCGGGATGGGCTATCCGCGACCGATGCTGGAATTTCCGTTCGAGACGGCGCGGGCGGTTACCAACCTGATTTTCAGCGGGACGATGGAGCGATGCCCGGATATCTCGATAATCATCCCGCACAACGGCGGCACGGTGCCGATCCTGGCGGGCCGTATCAGCGCGGTAGGGGCGGCACTGCGCCTCGGTGCTCCCGGCACCCTCGATGCGATGACGTACCTGCGCCGGCTCTACTACGACACGGCGATGTCCGGTACGGGGCTCAGCATCGCGTCGATGCTTGAGCTTACCGATACTTCGCATGTCGTGTACGGAAGCGACTGGCCCTGGTACCGGGCAGAGCAGGGCCTGCAGACGAACCAGCAGATCGAAGAGAGCAAGTTCTTCAGCGATGCGGATCGCGATGCGATATACCGGACCAATGCGCTGAGGCTGCTGCCGAGGTTGAGGTAGCCTATCGGGCAGAATCGATGACCACGAAGGCACCAAGACTCCAGGCGCGGCCCAGTGCCGCAACGCGCGCGGGCTGTGGAAACAGTAACACTCCGTAACATTTTCGAGTTGAGCCGGAACGGCGGTCCGGACCTTAACACTACTTAACATTTGGCAGGTCATCAGCTCGCAGCCAGGGACCGGATTTTCGCTTCGAGTTTCCTGCGATTTGAACGCGTACGAGAGCATCGTGGGCAAAATAGTGCGCCGGTTGCTTTTTGCTCGCAAATGACGAGACGGGGTCGGCGCGGCTTCCACAGATTGTGAACAGGACGAGAAGCGAAGGAACGAAAGCATCTTTCGCTATGCCCAGGATGGCGGCCCAGACTCGCTGCCGCTTGCCGAAATCGAGCGGTTTCTCGTAGGGTCAGCGAGTGCGAGGTGTTTAGCGATGAAGGGCAAAGTCGGTTTCATTCCTGAGGGTCATAAGATCGAATTCTTCGAATATGACGTTCCCGATCCGGTGGCTGGAGGGCTGATTGCAAAGGTCGCGCAGACCAACGTGTGTGGATCGGAAGTGCACATGTGGAAGGGAGAATTCGGCAAGCGCGGTATCATGCCGGGGCACGAGATGGCGGGAGTCATCGATGCGCTCGGGCAAGGCACGACGAAGGACTGGGCGGGAGTACCGGTCAAGGAAGGAGACCGGATCGCTCCGGTGTACTACACGGTGTGCAACCGATGCGAGAACTGCGTGGCGGGCAACCAGGCGGGATGTCTCAACCGCGTGATGGGCTCATCGCACCATAGCAAGCCACCCCACTTCACCTGCACTTTTGCGACCCATTACTTCATCAAGCCCGAGCAGCATTTCTACAAGATTCCCGACAACGTGCCCGATCTGATCGCCGCATCGGCGAATTGCGCGATGTCGCAGGTCTATTGGGCGCTGGATCGCGGGCGGCTGTCGTACGGAGAGAGGCTGCTGGTGCTGGGCGCAGGCGGGCTAGGGCTGCATGCGATGGCGATCGCGAAGGCGCGCGGAGCCCACGTGATTGCGATCGATGGAGTCGATCTGCGCCTGTCGCAGGCAAAGCGGTTTGGCGCGGACGAAGTGATCGACCTGCGGAAGTTCGCTGATTTCAAATCGCGGCAGACGCGGATTCGCGAGCTGACGGGCGGCCTGGGTCCGGACGTGGTGCTGGAGGTGGCGGGAATTCCGGAGGCGTTCATCGATGCGATCGGATTCGTGCGTAACGGCGGGCGGCTGCTGGAGTTGGGGAATATATCGGGTGGGATGACCGCGCCGATCGCGCCATCGATGGTGACGTTCAAGTCGATCGAGATTCACGGTATCGCGACCTATCCACCGCACTACCTGAAGAAGTCGCTGGACTTCCTGGCCGAGCACATCGAACGGTATCCATACCTGGAGCTGTGCGACGCGAAGTTCCCGCTATCGAAGGCGGCCGAGGCGCTGGACAAGAGCGAAAGGAAGGAGGTTACGCGGGCGGCGTTGATTCCGGACCGGTAACTGAGACACAAGCGGTTCAACTGCATGTGGCGGCCTGGAGGTCTAACCATTGCTGATGACGGGCACTTGGGGCATGCTTCCGAGCATGCACGATGCTTAGGGGGACGGGAAAATGGCAACAAGTTACGGAACGAAACTGTCGCTGTTTGTCTTCGCAATGATGCTTTCCGCGGCGTCCGCGGGCTGCAGCATGTTCTCGACCTCGGACGTGCCAGTAGATTGCGATCTGGTGAGGACGCAGCGCCAAGCGGGCCAGAGCGATGCTCAGATCGCAAGCAACCTGGGCTATCCAGCGGACAAAGTCGCGGCGTGCCAAGGCGCTCCGAAATCCGCGAACAAGTCCGAGCAGAACATTCCCCAGAACTACTAGCGGGTCACGCGTTCATCGTTGCGGTCGGGTTCGTGCGCAACGGTGGGCTGCTGCCGGAGCTACGCGGGCTGCGTTGATTCCGTAGTACGTGCAGTACCTCGTGGGTGGTACCACTCCCTTACCCTCTCCTTGGAAAGGAAAGGGAATTCAGGAGTGGCGCGATAGGGATGGCGCATCGTCGGCGGGCATAGCGGCCCGCTACTCGTTTTTCGGAGATGAGTTAGCGAAGCGCGAAGGCGCCTGCGGAAGTGCCGGCTAGTTTGCCGAAGACGGCGCCTGACATCAGACCGGAGCCGCCTGCGTAGTTGAAATAGAAGAGGCCGCCTACCAGTTCTCCTGCTGCGTACAGGCCGGGGATTGGGTTGGACTCGGTGTCGACCACCTCGCCTTCGCGGGTTATGCGGAGGCCGCCGAAGGTGAAGGTGATGCCGCAGGTCACGGCGAAGGCCATGAATGGTGGTTCGTCGATTGGGTTGGCCCAGTTGCTCTTGGGGACTGGCAGGCCGCGGGTGCATCGGCCGTCTTTGATGTTGGGGTTGAAGGGGACAGAGCGATCGACGGCCTGGTTGTAGGCGTTGATTTCGGCCAGCGCCGCGGCGGAGTCGACGTCATCGAGCTTACGCACCAGCTCTTCGAGCGATTCCGCGCTCACCTTGGTTACCTGGCGGATTCGGTATTCGTCGCGCAGGAGGTGCAGGACTTTCTTGTCGAAGATCTGCCAGGCGAACTGGCCGGGTTGTTCGAGGATCGCGCGGCCGTACTTGGCGTAGGTGTAGTTGCGAAAGTCCGCGCCCTCATCGACGAAGCGGCGGCCCTTGGCGTTGATCATGATGCCCAGGGGGTAGCTGTGTTTTTGGAAGCCGTCGCCTACGGCGAGGTCGCCGAACTCGGGTGCGTTGCGATCCCATCCTACGGCGTGGCATCCGGACCAATGTCCGTACGGCATCGCGCCCGCTTCCAGCGCCATGCGAATTCCGTCGCCGGTATTGAAGCGCGTGCCGCGCACGCGGGCGAGATCCCAGTTGGGCCCGAGGTAGCGGGCGCGCCATTCGGCATTGGCTTCGAAGCCGCCGCTGGCTAACACGACCGCGCGAGCGGTGATTTCGGTCGACTTGCCGTCGATGCGCGCGCGTGCGCCGTGAACGCCGCCGTCGTCGTGAATGAGGCTGACGGCGCGAGCGCCGTAGCGGACCTCAACACCTTCGCGGCGAGCTGCTTGATGGAGAGCATCAATAAGTCCGCGCCCTCCGCCCCAAGCTTCCACCGTAAGACCGCCCCAGAACTTGAAGCGGCCATCGACCTTGTAAGCCTGCCGACCGTACATCGGGACCCATCGCACTCCCTTGGTGCGCATCCAGAGCAACGTGGCGCGGCTGCGGCGCACGAGCAGCTCGACCATGTCGGGATCGGTGCGGTACTCGGTGACGCGGCCGACATCTTCGAAATACTGGTCTTCGGTGTAGGTGCCGAAGTCGGTGCCGGCCTTCTCCTCGTCGGAGAGATCGGGCATCAGCTCTAGGAGCTCATCGAGATTGTTATACGCGACGCGGAAGCCGCCGGCAGTGAAGGCGGTGTTGCCGCCCCGCTCTGTTTCGGGCGCGCGTTCCAGCGCGATAACACGGGCGCCCTGCTCTCTCGCCGCCAGCGCGGCGCACAGGGCGGCATTGCCGGCGCCGACAACGAGGACATCGCAATCGGTCGTGGGGGAAGTGCGCGCCATTCGCGCATCCTAGCCTTTTACGCATCGATGCGCAGCGTTCGAGGGGTAGCGAGTGCTTTCGGCAAAGCCCGGAGAGGATTTCCCGACTCGCGCGAGCATTGCTCGCGCTGAATAAGGAGCACAGGCCAGAAGCCTGTGCCATCTTCCTTGCCTTTGTCAGGAGAGGGAGGAAGCTTGTCGCCGTCCGATATCAGAGGCGAATCGTTGGAGGTGAGGATCGACCATTCCGAGTGAGCGTTGACGAGATGCACCGCCAGGTTGCGTGCGAATGACGGTGGCACGGGATTCCTCGGCTTGGCTCGGAATGACGTGGGTCGAGGGAGCCGAGAGGCGGTCTTTTCTTCGCAGGGTCTTGGGAGAGCTCCTTTCGTCGCACTCGTGACGTCCTGCTAGAAGGGTCGCGAACCGCCGGCCTGGCTGCGATGCATCACGCGGGGATACGTGTGATCCCAGTTCTGACGCCAATGGTTCACGCATCGGTTGTCCCACATGATGACGTCATGGGGAGTCCATTTGTGCGTGTACCAGAGGTGAGCCTGGGTGACGTGCTTCTTGAGCAAGTGCGTGAGCTGCTTGTTTTCTTCGGGATCGTCTATTCCGACGAGCCTGACAGTAAAGGTGGAGACCCACAGCGCCTTGCGGCCTGAGACCGGATGCGTCCGCACGACGGGATGAGTTACGTCGGACTCCAGGACTCCCATCCCATACTTCTTCACGTACTCGACCGCCTGCGGAATGCCGACGCCATAAGCGGTGGCGAGCGTGCTGGCAGGCCGCCATCGCATCCGCTCGACGCGACGCTTCATGGCGTCATCGAGTTCGTCATACGCCTGGAACAAATTGGCAAACAGGGTGCATCCTCCGGCTTCCGGCGGCGGCACTTCCACACCGTGCAGAACGGTGACATCGGGCGGAATCGGGTAATCTTGTACGTCGCTGTGCGGGGCAAGTTCTTTTCCCCCTGACACATTTTGCACGCGGGTGCCGTCGACCGTGGGTATGTCGTCGAACTTGCCGGCACCCTCGCGGTTGTAAGGCCGGCCGAACCACTCGGTGATTTCCATCTGGCGCTGGGGGGTAAGGCGGTCCTGGCCGGGAATGACCAACACTCCCGAATGATGGAACAGGGTGAGGATCAGAGAGATGACGTCGGCGGGGAGATCTTCGGCGAGATCGACTCCGCGCAGTATCGTTCCGCAGGGCCCTTCGGTGCGCCGCACCTCGACGCCATCGGGGAGGTGCAGGTTCTCGATGCGCAAACCGCTCATCAGGATCGACGAGTCAGCGATACTGGAAGCGGGCTGGAGCTGGTTGGAAGGCTGCACGCCCATAGAGTTCCCTCCCCGAAATCGTGCCGATCTTCTACGAACGGACTAACGCGTTCTGTGCGTGAGGGCAACCACGGGGCCGCCCCGGGAGCGAACCGGGGTAATCACGGTGTTCGCTCTCGGGAGCAGCGGAAATGTCGCTCCGATCGCGACCGTCGGCGGAGACAACAGCGAACTGAACCTGCCGATCGGGATCGCGGTGAAGCCCGCAGCTCCGTAGGACGGTCGAAATACGTTCGCCGATCGTGTAAGGGGGACAGATGCGTAGAGGCCATACCTTACCCGTTCGACTGATCCTTTTGTCCCTGCTGGCTTGCCTGGCGACATCTCCGGCGAGAGCGCAAGCGCCGTCCGGGGTGCCGGTGTTTCAAATCACGCCGGTGCAGAGCACGATCAAATTCGACGTGGAGGCATCGGTCGCGATCGAAGGCACCTTCGATCACTGGGACGCGAGCCTGACGTTCACCTCTCCCGCGGCTGAGAGTGCGGTCTTCGACGTCAAGATTTACGCTGCGAGCGTGGATACCGGCAGCAGCATCAAGAACAACAAGCTCAAAGGCAAAGACTTCTTCGACGTCCAGAACAACCCGCTAATCACGTTCAAATCGACCAAGGTGGTGCAGACGGGGGCCAACACCTTCGAACTGGATGGCAACTTCACGATCCGCGGGGTAACCAAGCCGGAGCACCTGGTACTGAACATCTCCGGCAAAGGGACCGGCCAGGGCACGATCCAGGGGACGATGGCGTTCGACCGGCGCGACTACGGGATGAACAGCAGCATCCCGTTCATCAAGATCGCGCATCGCGTGCAGGTGATGGTCAGCCTGATCGGCAAGCGCATCGCGGGACCGCCGGTCGTATTCAAGCAGTAGGATCGCGGAGAACCGTTTCAAACGACGCGAGAGGTAGTTCCTTGCCAAAACGGCCTCGGAAGCGCCATTCTTCAAGTGCGCAACGTGACGCCTGATCGAAATCGCGCAAGTCATGCGCGGGCGCCGATTGCGTGCATTCAGGCTGAGCTACAGGCGCAGCACCAGGAGAGAATCGAGATGGAAATTGGCGACGTCGTTATTCCCGCAGGCCAGGAAGTTCTCTACAACAACTTCCACTTCGCTCCCGCGGTCAAGGACAAGGATCATCTGTACTGTTCCGGCGTAATTGGAATGGGTCCCGACGGCAAAGCGTCGTCCGATCCCGAGACGCAATTCACCCAAGCGTTCGAGGGAGTGAAGGGAGTGCTCGAGGCGGCGGGACTTTCGTTCGGTGACGTGGTCGATATCACCTCATTCCATGTCGGCCTCCAGGCGAACATGCGCACGTTCATGAAGGTGAAGGATCGCTACGTGAGCAAGCCGTATCCGGCGTGGACTGCGATTGGGATCACCGAGCTTGCGGTGCCGGGCGGCCTCGTGGAGATTAAAGTGATCGCGCGGATGCGCGGCTAAGCCGTAGGGATGGAGAAGAGTCATGAGTGATCATGCAATAAAGACCGAGGAGCAGCTTCGCGCGATCATCGGCAGCCCGCATCCGATGGTCCAGCTCAAGGTGCTCAGCGAGCTGAACGACGTCACGAGCGATTTCATCAAGCGCTCGCCATTCATCGTGCTGGCCACGGCGGATGGCGAGGGCAACCAGGATGCGTCCCCGAAGGGCGATCATCCCGGGTTCATCGCGATCGAAGACACCCGGACCCTGCTCATCCCGGAGCGATCGGGCAACAAGCTGGCCTTCGGCTATCTGAATATCCTGAGCAATCCGCACGTGGGCATCATCTTCATGATTCCCGGGACCAACGAAACCCTGCGCGTCAACGGCACCGCGGAGCTGACCTCCGATCCCGCGGTCTGCGAGCGGCTAACCGCGCGAGGAGCGCCGGCCAAGCTGGCCATCCGGGTGCACATCGAACAGTGCTTCTTTCACTGCGCCAAGGCGTTCCTGCGCTCGCAGCTCTGGAAGCCCGAGACGTGGACTCCGCACCAGATGGTTTCGTTCGGCAAGCAGTTCGCGGCCAAGATGGGCGCGGGCGACGACGTTGCCAAACAGGTTGATGAGGCGATCGAGCGCGACTATCGCGAGAACCTGTAGGATGCCGGGGGCGGGACTCGAACCGCAGGTACGTTGAGATGGAGATCCGGACGACGCGTACCGGGATCCGGTTCGTTCGTACCCCGGACCCCAATTTTGCAGGCCTGCCCGACTATCCTTTCAACCCCAGCTATATCCAGTTTGAAGGCTTGCGCCTGCATTATGTGGACGAGGGACCGCGCGCCGGCCCCGTCGCCTTGCTGATGCACGGCATGCCGACCTGGAGTTTTCTCAACCGTCACCTGATCTTCGGACTCGTGCGCGCAGGCTATCGCTGTGTAGCGGCCGATCACATCGGTTTTGGCAAGTCGGATAAGGTCATTGACGACAACTGGTATACGATCGCACGCCACGTCGCCGCCCTCCGGACGCTGATCGAACAGCTCGATCTCAGGAACGTCACGCTCTTTTGCCATGATTGGGGCGGACCGATAGGGCTTGCTCAGGCGGCGGAGACGCCGGAGCGATTTGTGCGACTGGTGATCTTGAACACCTGGCTACACCACGACGCCTTTTCCTATACGCCGGCGCTCCGGGAATGGAACGCGAGCTGGAAGGAAGGGGGCTTCTTCCGCCTCGCAATCCCGGAGCGGATGTCGATCGGAGATCTCATGGCGGTTGCGACCGGCATGGCACGGCCGGCTGACATCCAGGCTCTCATCGCTTCAGGAACGCCGCTGCCGATTGCTCTCGAGCAGCGCGAGATCTGCCGTGGATATGCGGCGCCGTTTGAAGGGCTTGGCGAAGCGGGGCTTGCCGGCCCCCGGCGATTCCCGCTCAGTCTTCCCTTTGACGATCCGGAGGGCGGAGCAGCGGCGGATCAGGCTCGGCATTTCGAGGCGCTCAAGAGTTGGACCCGTCCAGTACACTTCATCTGGGGCGGGACGGACGACGTCTTCACCGAGGCGTGGGGCCGGAGTTGGTCCGCTTTCTTTCCGGACGCTTCCTTTGACCTCATTCCCGAGGCGCGACACTTTCTGCAGGAAACGCATGCGGACGAGATCCTGCGCGCCTTCTTCGCCCGGACGTACTGATTGTCGCCTGGGAACCTGATGCGCTTGTACAAACTATCACTCCAGATTGCCGGTTTGGCGGGCTGGTTCCAGCGATGGCGAAGTACGCGCTTGTAGGATTGGCCGGGGTTCCAGTGGCGGCGCTCGCCGTGATGCTGATGCAGCACTTGCATTATCTCGACGTGCGGCGGCATGCGGCGCAGGATCGCCAGCCCCTCCTTTATGGCAAGGACGCGTTTCAGGTCGTGACTTTTCTGAAGGTTCGCGAGGGCGCGGACGTCATCGAGGCGGTGCGCCGGTTCAAGCAAAAGACGGCCGGCAAAGGCCAGTGGATCTATGCGGGAAAAGTGGTGGTCAACGTGCCCTCCGCGCAGATCGGGCCTGTGGAATGGTCAGCGGTCGTGATCGTGCAGTATCCTTCACGGAAGGGCTACGAAATGGCAGCGGCTTCAGAGGCCTACGCATCGGCCCTGGCGGAGTTCGAGCGCTGGTATGCGCAAGGTGCGCGGCGCAATCCTGTCGCTAATCTAATGCTGCCCCAAGCACTGCTCCTCAAGAAGCTCGCGCGCGCGGTGAAGTTTGCGAAGTCGGTCTACCCTTTCACGCCCGTCGATCCCGCCAAGCTGCCGGCGCGCGGCGTCGAAATGGTGAGGCGGTTACGGGCCGAGAGCACGCTCGGCGCGCGCGCCGCGGTGGTTGTAAACCTGGTGAAGCGCGGCAGTGCCGCACAGGACAGATCCGATGGGCGTTATGTTGGGGCTATGCAGGACCTGATGGCGGAACGTGGATATGGCCCGCTGCACCTCGCCCGGGCCGAGGCGCTTCCGGGCAACTTCAATTTCGATAATATCGCGATCGTCTACTATCCCGGGACGAACTATTTCGCCGACATGTTCGGCAGCACGTTCTACCAAGGGATTCTGCCCAACAAGCAGCTCGGCGACAATCAGTCGACGATCACGGTTCCGATACTCGATCTCCTCAACTGACCTTGCGCGAGGATAGCTCTCCTCAAGGCGGTCCAGCGCCGCGACAGAAGCTTTTGAGGTGGGCTTCGTCTGAGAAACTTCAGGCCTCGGTAGTGAGTGCCGGGGGCGGGACTCGAACCCGCAGGGACCTTTCTGAAGACAATCATTCCGCTGACGTTCGCAAAACCCGCCCTCGTTCACCCCCTTGGCTGTCAAATTGGCTGTCAGAACCCACCCCCTCCACGCCAGATGCCAATTCACAAGGAGTGTCAATCCGGCCATCGAGGTTGAGAGAGCGGCGTCGGCGCGCGCATTGCGATATCCGCGGTCGCGTGAAGAATTCCAAATTTCAATCCGTGCTTCGCGGCGCTTGATGCCCGCCGCGCGAGGCCCGGGAAGAACCCGGGGCTCCCAACCCATGCGCCCGGCCGCTGCCGACGAGTCCCAGCCTACTTTTCGAGCCGGCAGCGGAGATTGACACGGATGCTTGCGTACTCTATTTAACCGTCTAGTTATTTAACCGCAGGGTTACCTTGGCAATCGGTGAACAAGGAGATTTCCATGAGTAAGACCGTATCGTACGAGGATTGGGACTAAAGCGCGGATACAATGAAAAGAAGAGCATTCCTGAAAGCAATCGGATCGGCGGCGCTGCTGCCGATGTTGCCGCGCCGGGTCCTCGCTGATGCCGCTCCGGCCGCGAGGGGATTCCGTCGTCGCCGTCCGTCCGATGCCGCGTGGCCATCGCAGGCCGACTGGAAGCGCCTGAACGATGCGGTCGGCGGAAATTTGATTCCGGTCGACTTTCCACTTTCGGTGCTCAAAAGCGATCCCGACAGCGACGCTGCAAAGCAACTGCTCAAGAACCTCAAGAATCCGTATTTCCTCGGCGATACGCCCGGACTCACGGAGTCCACTGGATGGGTCGATGCGTGGGCGACCAAGCCGAGCGTGTATGCGGTCGCGGCGCGCCACGCCAACGATATCGCCGCGGCGGTGACCTTCGCGCGCGAGAATAATTTGCGTCTCGCGGTGCGCGGCGGAGGCCATAGCTATCAGGGCACTTCCAACGCCCCCGATTCGCTCCTGATCTGGACGCGGCATATGCACGACATCACGCTGCACGATGCGTTCGTTCCGCAAGGGTGCGAGCACGTGATGCAGGCGCAGCCCGCGGTGACGCTCGGCGCCGGCACCATCGGCATCCAGGCATATGATGCAGTAACAACCAAAGGCGGCAAGTATGTTCAGGGCGGCGGATGCCTCACGGTTTGCCTCGGAGGTCTCATCTCGGGCGGCGGCTTCGGAAGCTACTCGAAGCACTACGGCACCGCGGCGGGAAGTCTACTCGAAGCCGAAGTCGTGACCGCCGACGGTCAAATTCGGATCGCCAACGCATCGATGAACCCCGATCTATTCTGGGCGCTGAAGGGGGGCGGCGGCGGAACCTTCGGCGTCATGAGCAGGATGACGGTGCGGATGCACGAGCTGCCGGAATATTTCGGCAGCGCCAACTTGAATGTAAAAGCATCCTCGGACGACGCGTACCGCAGTCTCATTCGCGAGTTCGTGAGCTTCTACCGCGAGCATCTTTTCAACGATCATTGGGGCGAGCAGGCCCATGTGAGGCCCGACAACGTGCTCGAAATCCAGATGTGTTCGTTTGGGCTCGGCACCGACGCCGCGAGGAAGGTTTGGCAGCCGTTTCTGGATTGGGTGAAGAACTCCTCGGGCTGTTCGATCAAAGGGGCGAGCACGATCGGGAGCTTTCCGGCGCGCCATCAGTGGGACCCGCCATGGTGGAAGGAGCACTGGCCAGAGATCGCATTTCCGCGTGATGGCTTTCTGCACGAAATGCTCGACGACGCCCTTCTACACGTGATGGCCCAGCCCGCCTTCGACTTCGATCCGCGGCCTGATGCGGATCCGAATCACGCATGGTGGAAGGGAGCCACCGGCGAGGCCGGCATCTTCTGGTACGGATACGAATCGCTCTGGCTGCCGGACTCGCTGCTTAAGCCCGACGCGCAGCAGCGCCTCGCCGATGCGCTTTTCGCGGGCTCGCGCCATGCCGACATCGGACTGCACTTCAACAAAGGACTCGCGGGCGCGCCGCCCGAGGCCATCGCGTGGGCGAAAGACACTGCGACCAATACTTCGGTACTGAGCGCCTTCGCGCTGGCGATCGTTGGCGACGGGCAGGAGCCCGCGTTTCCCGGAATCGCTGGACATGAGCCGCGCGTTGAACAGGGCCGTAAAGCCGCGGAGCGTATCGATCGATGCGTCAACGAACTGCGCGCGGTCGCGCCCAACGGCGGCGCCTACGTGAGTGAGAGCAACTACTTCGAGAAGGATTGGCAGCAAGCGTATTGGGGGAGCAACTATCCGCGCCTCCTCGAGATCAAGAAGAAATACGATCCTTCAGGACTGTTCATCGTTCACAATGGAGTAGGGTCTGAGGAGTGGAGCGCCGACGGCTTCACCAAGCTCTGATTCGCACTGCTAGCTCGCGGAGCACTTCCTATTGCTCGGCAATTCGCCCGACGGAGACTGAGCGGCTGCTGTCATGGCCGCCAGGATGTCATGCGGCCAGCTCGCATTGGATAACCCGTCTTCGGCGAAGATGGCAGATCGAATGGACGCAATCCTGGGAGAATAGATCGTGTCTATCTCCCAGTTTTCATGGCCGCCGGCTGTCAACTCTGGCCGTCAAGGCGCCATTGCGAAGGCTGAAATGCGCAAAAAACCTTTGCCGGGGGCGGGACTCGAACCCGCACGGACCTTTCGGTCCAGGGGATTTTAAGTCCCCTGTGTCTGCCATTTCACCACCCCGGCGATGCGGATGGATGTGTATTTCTAAGCACAAAGCGGGCGGTGGTCGAAGGGGGGAGGAAGAAATTCACAGATTACGCGCAGACTCTGAAGAAGGCGCCTGACCAACTCATCAGGTCCGGGCACTTACCGTGGATCCGGGATCCCTCGCGGCGCTTCTCGACGCGCGCCGCGCGGGAATGACAAATCATGAAGTCAGCGGACGGCGCGGAGGCGGCGATGCCGCGATTTTGCGGCACGGATCGAGACGAGGCGATCGAGGATGCGGTCGGCGACCTCGTCCTTGCTGAGCTTGGGAAATTCCTGGGCGACGCCATTGGGACCGATAAGGGTGACGATGTTGGTATCGACGCCGAAGCCCGCGCCTTCGCGGGTCACGTCGTTGGCGACGATCAGGTCGAGTCCCTTGCGCTTGAGCTTGTCGCGCGCGTTGATCTCGAGCGCCTGGGTCTCGGCGGCAAAACCGATCATCACGCGTGACCCACGCCTGGCGGCCAGGCGCGGCAGCTCGTCCGCGATCGAGACCATCTTCAGTTCAACGCCGCGGGCGTTCTTTTTTACCTTCTGCGGGGCCGGATGAGCAGGCCGGAAATCGGCGACCGCAGCCGCCATCACCAGCGTCGTACACCACGGGAAGTTGCTCGAAGTCGCGCTCAGCATCTCGGCGGCGCTGACGGTGTCGATGCGTTCGGCGCCCGAAGGAGCGGCAAGATGCGACGGGCCCGCGATAAGGCGGACCTGCGCGCCGCGCGCGATGGCGGCGCGTGCGATCGCGAAGCCCATCTTTCCCGACGATCGATTCGACACGAAGCGCACGGGATCGATCGCTTCCTGCGTGGGGCCTGCGGTTACGAGGATGCGCTCGGTCTCGAGGTCGCGCGCCGAGAGCATCCGCTCCAGTTGCTCAACGATGACCAAGGGATCCTCGAGACGGCCCTTGCCTTCATAACCGCATGCGAGGTCGCCCTCGCCCGGCTCGATAATCGTGACTCCCCTGCCCTTCAGGGTTGCCAGATTTTGCTGCACCGCAGGATGCGCGTACATATGCACGTTCATCGCGGGCGCAAACGCCACCCTGGCCTGGGTCGCGAGGAGCACGGTCGTAACGATATCGTCGGCAATTCCGGTGGCCGCCTTCGCGAGAACATCGGCGGTAGCCGGCGCGATCAAGACCGCATCGGCGGAGTCGGCGAGGCGGATATGGCCGATTTCGGATTCTTCGGTGAGAGAAAACGTGTCGGTCGCGACGGGGTTTTGCGAGAGAGTCTGGAGAGTGAGAGGCGTAATGAACTCGCGCGCGTTACGGGTCATCATCACGCGGACTTTTGCGCCGCGCTGGACGAGTAGTCGCGTGATCTCGGCGGCCTTGTAGGCGGCGATGCCGCCGGTGACGCCGAGCAGGATGGTTTTGTCCTTGAGATGGGACATCGCGACAAAATTCTATTAGGCTCGCGGGGTCCCTCGCAACGAAGCGAGGGAAACCAAACACAAGTTAACCAAGCCGCAGACGCTCAGAGATTATTATTCTCAGTCGACCCCCTCATCCGGCGCGCAGCGCGTGCAGAGGATCCATTCGTCGCGATGCTCCGCAGGACGGATCGCCAGCTCGCCGCCTTCTCCCGGGGAGAGGGCCGATCAGAAGCTCTTCCAGGTGGATTCGGGGGTGCGGCGGTAGATGCCCTTGCCGCGCTCCAGCATGCCGTATCCGACCATTTCGCGCCGGAGAGTGGCCGCATCGGGGTGGTGGCGCTTGATCACCGCGTTGACCTCGGCCTCGGTGTAGCGCGAATCGACCGCGAAGCGGCGGGCGAGCCACTTGAGGATGGCCCAGCGTTTCTTGCGCGCATCGGGGATCTTGCTGAGGCGGTCGCCGTCGAGGAAATTCCGCAGCACCTCGCGCTCCCATACTTCCCCATCGACCTCGTAGGGCACCCTGGCCAGGTCGGTTGAGAACACGGAACGATTGATGCGATTGAGCGCATCGTGGTCGAGCCGGTACCAGTGCGTGTTACCATCGAGGCGCAGCGCCAACAGGCCCGCATCCTTGAGCATCGCGAGGTGATGCGAGACGGTCGGCTCCTTGAGCGCGAGGAGCGCGGCGAGCTCCTGCACGTTGCGTTCGCGGTCGGCGATGAGGCCGACGAGCTTGAGGCGGCTTTCGTTGCCGAGCGCCTTGAAATGCCTGAGCAGCGCGGCGGTGTCCCGGTCGGTCATGAGTCTTGCCTCTCGATGGCGTTCTAATTAGATATCTATCTAATTAGATTTGCAGGCAGGAAGCAAGACCGTGGTTCGTACTCACGGACTGTCGCATATCAACCTGAACGTGGCCGACGCGGAGCGCTCGATACGCTTCTATCGCGAACTCTTCGGGATGGAAGCGATCCATGACTACGAGGGGCCGATAGGGCCGCATCCGCGGGGACGGCAGGTGGTCCTCAGCACCCCGGGTGCGGAGGATTTGATCGCAATCACACAGATTCCGGGAGAGCCGGTGGGACCGGCGGGAATGAGCCATTTCGGTTTCACCCTGATGAGCAACGACGACGTGGAAGCGGCAGCTGCAGAAGCGGAGAGGCTGGGCGGCGCGGGTCGGCGGAAGTCGATGGAATCGTGGAGCGGTTTGCGTACGTGGCCGATCCGGACGGGTACGTTATCGAGCTGAACGCGCAGCGGGTGCTGCTGGCGCGGAAACGGAGGAGCTATCCGCGGAGGACGAGTTCATAAGACACGGGCTAAAGCCTGTGCTCCTGCGCAGGATCAATAAGGCGCAGACAGAAGTCTGTGCCCATAATTCCTGGAAGACGGATCAGCCCTTTTTGAAGCGGGAGGGGAAGTCGGGGCCGAAGGTCTGGTCGGGATGCATTTTGCGGGCGCGCTCGAGCAGCACCTCTTCGGTCTCGGGAATATTGGGATCAGGGATGCAGCAATCGACCGGGCAGACAGCGGCGCATTGCTCCTGGTCGAAGAAGCCCACGCACTCGGTGCACTTCTGCGGAGCTATATAGTAGATGTCTTCCTTGATCGCGGGATTGCTCGCGCCATCGAGTTCCCACGGCGCCCCACCCTCGTAGATTGCGGTGTTCGGGCATTCGGGCTCGCACGCGCCGCAATTGATGCATTCCTCAGTAATCAGCGTGGACATATCGCACTAGTTCCTCGGCCAGCAGTCGTCATCACCACAGGCCGGCATCTTTCTTCAATTTGAAGGGCAAGAATATCGGCGGCGTGCATGGCTAGCAAGTGCGAGGTTCGCGTTTATCAATCAGTCCGGCATCGCTCCGACGACGCGCCTGGCGAGTTCCTTGAACGCGATGCTGGCGGAATGCGATGGGTCCTTGATCACGAGCGGCATGCCCTCGTCCCCCGCCCTGCGCAATTCGGTCTGAATGGGAATTCGCGCGAGCAGGTCCATATGCTCCTGCACCGCCATCCGCTCCCCGCCGCCATGTCCGAAGAGTTCATCGCGCTCGCCGCAATCGGGACACTCAAAGTAGCTCATGTTCTCGACCACGCCGAGCAGCGGGCAATGCACTTGCCGGAACATCCGGACGGCGCGGAGCGCATCGAGGAGGGCGACATCCTGCGGGGTCGTCACGATGACGACGCCATCGATTGCGACCTGCTGCGCCAGCGTCAACTGCGCATCGCCGGTACCGGGGGGAAGATCGACGATCAGGAAATCCTGGGTGCCCCACAGCGTGTCTTTGAGGAACTGGCGCACGGCGCCCATCACCATCGGGCCGCGCCAGATAACCGGGGCGCGTTCACCGAGGAAGAAGCCAATCGAGATGAGCTTCACGCCGTACTTTTCGATGGGATAGAAATTCTGGCCGCCGGCCGACTTGGGCCGGTCGGCTCCAGTGCCGAACATCATCGGGATGGAGGGTCCGTAGATGTCGGCATCGAGGAGTCCCACGCTTAGTCCGAGCTGGGCGAGTGCGCAGGCGAGATTCACGGCGACGGTGGATTTGCCGACACCGCCCTTCCCGCTGGCGACGGCGACGATGTACCTGGTGCCTTCAAGGCGCACGCGGCCGGTTTTTTCGCCGAGCTCCGCTTCGAGCTTGCGGACGCGCAGTTCTACATCGCCGACGCCGAGGCCGTGGGCGAGCGCCCGATGGATGGCATCGGCGAGCTGCTGCATGACTTCATCGCGCTCGGTGGCCTGGCGGACGAGGATGGAGAAAGAGCCGCCGGGCCCGGGAGCAACGTTTTCGACGAGGCCGAGGGTGACGATGTCGGCGGAATGGCCCGGGTACTTTACCAGGCGAAGCGCATCGAGGACGGCATCGGGGGAGATTTCGCGAGCCACTGACTCTAGTTTTACAGATGAAGCGGGAGGGCGAAAGGCGCGAGAGCATCCGCTACGGGCGTAGCTCAACCACCGGAGCGCCAAGGTCCCTCGCTTCGTTCAAGACGGTCGCTCAGACACGCTTCGCGGCCGCGTTGCAGATGGTGCCGGAGGCGAAAGGCGCCGTCGCAGAAATCGGCAGATTGCACGGATTTCGCAGAAACAGATCTCTCCGCGTGGAGCGTAACTTTTCCGGCGGACCTTGCGTTACAAGTTGAAGGCGCGGGCCGGGTTGTCCCAGAGGATTTTGCGCTTGCTCGCGTCGGGAATTTTCTGATCGATCATCGCGTTCAATCCCCACGGGAAGGTGCCGTCGGGATGCGGATAGTCGGTGTCCCAGGTGAAGTTGTCGTCGCCGACCAGCTCGATCGCGGCCTTCATCGTGGGTTCGTCACCGCGGAACGCGACGAAGAAATTGGACTTGAAATATTCCGTGGGCCGCCTGGTGAGATACTCATGCTCGGCGTTGCCGCTGTAGTTCCAGTGCTGCTCCATCCGCTGCAGCCAGTACGGGACCCATCCGCCGTCGGCCTCGACCTGGACCACTTTGAGCTTTGGATACTTCTCGAAGGTGCCGTACCAGATGAGTCCCGCCATCGCGGCCATCGCTTCGAACGGATGCGAGAGGATGTGGCCGCTGACGTGGGTATCCATGCGATCGCCGAACGACTCGACCGAGGCGGACGCGGAGTCGTGCGTGGAGATCGGGATGCCGATTTTTTCGACTTCGCCCCACAGCGGCATGTAGTCCTGGTGGAAGATGGTGCGGCCGCGCACGGGGTTCGGGCGCACGTAGAAGCTGACCGCACCGTTTTTGGAGGCGCGATGGGCTTCCTCGATGGCGAGGTTGGGATCCTGCATCGGCAGCAGCGCGGCCCAGCGCAGGCGTTTGGCATCTTTCGAGCAGAAATCGGCGCTCCAGTCGTTGTAGGCGCGGCAGCACGCGGCGAGCAGCCTGGGATCGCGGAACTCCCGACCCATCATCTGTCCCGCAGCGGTCGGATAGATGATCTGAACATCGATGCCCTGCTCATCCATGTCCTGGATGCGGCTTTCGGCACTGAACCCGGTCTTGGCGGCGCGCTCGAAACGCTTCATCGCCTTGCGCACGGATTCGAGGAAGGCCGGCGCGGCCATCGGGTACTTGCCCTTTTCACGGGTGAAAGGCTCGCCTTCGACCAGGAAGGTGCGGCGGCCCGAGTCGGGCGCCTTGCCCATCCGCGGAGCTTCCGACTTGTAGCGTTCATCGATGTACTTCTCGAACACGAAGTCGGGTTCCATCAGGTGCGTATCGGTATCGACGACTTTGAATCCGTTTCTCATGGCATTGCTCCTGGAGAATATTGAGCGCGACGGATTACCCGTGCGGCAGGATCAGCGCTTTGACTCCCTTGCGCTCGCGCAGCAACTCGAACGCCTCGATGCTGTTCGCCAATTCGTAGCGATGCGTAACCATCGGCATCAGGTCGACGGCACCCGATGCCACCAGCGCGATCGCGCGACGCCAGGTTTCGGGTGTGCGCACGCGCGAGTTGATCCATTTGACGCCGTGGAAAAACATCGCGCGCAGCTCGGTGGCGGAGAGGTCCCGGGCTGGCCATCCGAGACCGATCAGCTCGCCCCCGCGCTTGAGAACTTCGCGCGGCGAATCGATCTCACCGCACGCATCGAAGACCGCGTCCGCGCCCTCTCCCGGCAGTTCGTCACGGACGCGCCGGGTCCATCCTTCTTCCTGCGCGGTGACGGTGGTGAAGCCGAGATCGCGAGCGAGGGCGAGGCGGCCGGTGTCGCTGGGCAGGCCGGTGATGACGATGGTAGTGACGCCGAGGGCGCGCAAGGAAAGAGCGACCGACAGTCCGATCGGACCGGGACCCTCGATGACCGCGCTGTCGCCGGCCTTCAGGGAGGACTGTTCGACGGCGTGCAAGCCGGTGCCGAAGGGTTCGAGCAGCGAGGCGAGCTCGAAGCTCATCGAGGACGGGACCTTATGGCTGTTGCCGACGGGCGCGATGGTGTACTCGGCCAGCGCGCCGGAAAGAGTCGTGGGCGAGGTGCAGAGATTGAAGCGGCCGGCGCGGCAGGTGGGGCATCGCCCGCAATGGCCGAACGGGTCGAGCGCAACGCGATCGCCGACCTTGAAGTTGGTGACGCCGGGACCGACTTCGACGACTTCGCCGCCGGGCTCGTGGCCCATTACAAACGGGAGCCGGGTGACCATCCGATCCGCGCCGAGTTCCCATTCATAAAGATGAAGGTCGGAGCCGCAGACGCCGCATGCGCCGACGCGGACGAGCAGCTCGCCGTTGCCGGGACGTGGAGTCGGGAGATCGACGAGTTCGGCACCGAAGCCGTTTTTGGTCTTGGCGAGGGCTTTCATAGGATTGATATTTCAATACGACTTGGCGGCGGCGTTCGTCAAAGCGGCGGAGGGACGTTCTCTTACGGCTGCGTCACAATGCGAGCCCAAGGTGGGAAAATTGGAAGGCTTTGCCAAAGGCGATGAGCCGAACCATCGTGGCACTTTTAGTCTGTCCTGAAAGTTGCAGACGGGGCATCCGCCGCGGTCCCTCGGCTCCGCACAGGAATGCTGCGCTCGGGATGAAATGAAAAGGAGCAGCAGGAACAAATCGGAAGGTGAGTTGTTCAGTCGATCTTCTTGAGGAGGGCGAGGACGGCGGCGGCTTTTCGGTTGCGGAGTTCTTTCCAATCGGGGCCGGCGGTGCCGGCGGCGCGATCGCTCAGGAACGCCCATTCGGGATTTGGCCGCGAATGATCGATGACGGCTTGCTGCCAGAGTTTTGCAAACTCGCGATAGGTCGGCGCGTGGTTGCGTGACCAGCAGGCGCGCAGGACTTCCTGCGCGATCGCGCCGAATTCGAATTTGCCGCCGGTCAGATGCTTCATCAGCGCGAGCGTCGCCGCATCGCGATTCTTGTACCGGCCATAGAGGACCGGGTCGGATTCGCGTGGGGCTCGGCCGAGGTCGTTGGTGGCGACTACTTCCTTGTGAAAAACGGTAGCAGCCTTGACCGCACCCGTGTTCAGAAAATGCAGGATGCGATCGATGACGATGCCTTTGCGATCGATGTCCTTGCTGCGCGCGAGGCGGCCATCGGGCGCCTCGACCAGGATCGCGAATGGGATCGAATGCGCGATGCAGAAAGCGCGCAACTCGGCCGTGTTCAGGTAATAGACGTCGGCGAGGAGGCGCTCCCGTTCAGCGGAAGTAAGAGCGGCAATGGACGCCTTCACTATTCCCAGTGACGAATCGCGATGCCGCGATAGCGCATCCGTGGGCGGATGAGGCGATTGTCGGCGTATTGCTCGAGCCCGTGCGCGATCCACCCGGCGGAGCGGCCGATCGCGAAAATGGCCGCGGGCAGGCCGCGCTGAAATCCCAGCATCCGGGTCGAGACGGTCAGGTAGAAATCGAGGTTGGGACGCAGGCGCTCACGCTTCCAGACCGCCTCTTCAATCTTGAGGGCGACATCGAGCAGCTTGCGGCCGCGCCGGCGAGCGATCGCCTCGGCATGCCTGCGCAGGAGGGCGGCGCGCGGATCGCCGCCGGGGTAAATCGCATGGCCGAAGCCGGGAGGGAGGCGATGGTCGCGCGTGATCGCATCGAGACAATCGCCGATACGTGCTCCGGCGACGATACGCGCGAGCATCTCCTCGATGCGGTCGCATGCGCCGCCATGAATCGGTCCGGAGAGCGAGCACAGGGCGGAGAGCACGGAGGCGAACAGATCGGCGCCGGTGCTGGCGACGACGCGCGCGGCGAAAGTCGACGCGTTCAATTCGTGTTCGGCACACGCGACCAGCACGCGATCGAGCGCGGCGACCTCCCATTCGGCGGCAGCGGTGCCCGCGACGGATTCGAGCAGGCGCGCGGCCATCCCGCCGTCATTGGAGCGGGCACCATCGCTGCGCGAGCGGGCAAGCGCGAGGGGCAGATGGCTGATGATGAGCTTGGCGCGATCGAGCGGAGAGCGCGGAGCCTGGCGGCTGTCCCATGCCGCGAGCGCGGGCATCACGGCGGCCAGGCGCAGGAGAGGGGGCGCATCGTCACCAACGGCGGCGAGCGCAGAGGCAACCTGCGGAGGCATGCGCGCATCGCGGATTTCGGCGCGCAAGGCCGCGATTTCATCGGGCGACGGCCGCTCGCCGTTCCAGAGCAGGAGGCATGCTTCTTCGAAGGAAGCGTGCTCGACGATCTCTTCGATCGGGTAGCCACGGTAGGCGAGACGTCCTTCGAGAATGGAGCTGACAGCGGATTCCGCCACGATTACGCCCGAGGCCGCGGTTTCGGAACTCTTGGGTTGGGCGACGGTGACCCATGAAGAGGCGTCGGGGAGGCTGCGACCTCGCCGGCCGCGCTCGGGCGCGACCACGCCGCGCAGCGCCTCGATATCGGCACGGCGATAGAGGGCCTGGCGGCCGATACGGCGGCGGTAGCTTTTGAGCCATCCGCGGCTGACGTAGGCATATAAGGTACCGAGTTTAACTCCGAGCGCACCGGCGGCCTCGGAGGCGGTTAGCATCTGCGCGCGGTCAGAAATTCGAGTCGCCACGTGGAGATGACGCCATTGCCGGACCGCGCCGTCAAGACGGCTACGCTTGTTCAAGTTGTATACAGTAATGCAAAGATGTATGAAGTCAAGGGTAAAACCTGAGTTCCGGGAGAAACCAAGTATGCCTTCCGCAGAAGTACGAGTGGGTAGCCTGGTGGCGGATTTTGGAAAGACTGCGTCCGACTATGGGAAACATCGCGCGGGATTTCCGCCGGCGTTCTTCGACCGGCTGGCCGCGATGGGCATCGTGCGGGCGGGCTTTCGCACGCTCGACCTGGGCACGGGCACCGGGACTATCGCGCGCGGGCTGGCGGAGCGGGGATGCGACTCGATCGGCCTGGATCGATCGGTACCGATGATGGAGCAAGCGGCGCGGCTGGATCGCGAGGCGGGAGTCAGCGTGCGCTATGTCGAAGCGGCGGCGGAAGACACCGGGCTGGAAGGCGCGAGCTTCGACCTCGCGATCGCGGGTCAGTGCTGGCATTGGTTCGACAGGCCGCGCGCGGCCGCGGAGGCGCGTCGTCTGCTCAAGCCCGGAGGTCACCTCGTGATCGGTCACTTCGACTGGATTCCGCTGCCGGGCAATCTTGCCGACACGACCGAGAAGCTGATCCAGAAGCACAATCCGAAATGGAAGCTCGCGGGCGGGATGGGATTGTATCCGCAGTGGCTGGGCGGGCTAGCGATGGCGGGTTTTCATGGGATCGAAACATTTTCGTTCGACCTGGATGTGCCCTACTCGCACGAGGCATGGCGGGGCCGGATTCGCGCGAGCGCCGGGGTGGGCGCGAGCATGCAGCCCGACGGGGTGGCCGCGTTCGACGCTGAACTGAGAGCACTGATGGCGAGCCAGTACCCGCATGATCCGGTTGCGGTGCTGCATCGGACGTTCGCGGCGATCGCGACCGCTCCCTAGCGAGGCGCCAGGAGCTCTACCACTTCCATCGGAGTCGAGCAGATGTGATCGGCGCCGGCGAGTTCCCCGGTGGCGCCGTATCCCCACGACGCACCGACGGTCGCGACGCGGTTGTGCCGCCCTCCTTCGATATCGTGGATGCGGTCGCCGACCATCACGGTGCCGGCTGCTTCAAGCTGAAGCGTCTCAAGTACGTGACGGACTAATTGCTTCTTGTCGGCGAGTTGGCCCGATACCTGGCTGCCAAACACAGCATCGAAATGCGGGCGCAGCTCGAAGTGCTCGAGGATGCGCTCGGCGCTGTCCTGATGCTTGGCGGTTACCAGCACCAGGCGGCTGATGGGGCGCAAGCTCGACAACATCCCGGGGACACCCGCATAGACGGCATTTTCCAGATAACCCTCGCGATGGTAGCGCTCTCGATAGATCTGGACCGCGCGCTCGACTATCGAAGCGTCCGGGCTCGGAAGGAGACGCGAAAAGATTTCGTGTAGCGGAGGCCCGACACACCAGGACAGGTCGGCCTGCGGTGGTGGCGCGAGATTGAGCATGCGCAGTGCGTGCGCGATGGTGTTCAAAATTCCGGGACGCGAGTCTGTCAGGGTGCCATCGAGATCGAACAGGATGTTGGCCGGCGGGGGCGTCACGATTAGCGGTTGGATCGGCAAATTGTCGCAACCTGCGGACGGCGATTCAATGCGCCCATTGCCGCGCAGCGGCGCGACGATTCATTTGCGGCGCCCGGTGCGATCCAGAGCCCAGCCCATCGCGGTTATCCAGCCGATGACAGTCCATCCGAGCCACAGGTTGATCAGAAAGACCGATTGGAGGTCGCGATTTCGTCTCACGAGAGCCACGAGAGCAGGAAGAAAGTACACGACAAGCAGGGCGCACAAGGCGATGAGGACCTTAGACACCGGTCACCATGCTGATTGCGCGTAGATAGGAATCGCCGGTGATTTCCTGAAAGCGAGAGGGGGTGCGCGGGCAGGTCGCTCAACCGATCCAGTAGATAATCACGAAGCACAACGCCATCAGCGGCAGGCCCGCGACCATTCCGACGCGGGCCCATTCGCGGCTGGAGATACCGAGGCGTCCTGCGGCAACGATGTTGGGGATGTTGCCGGGAATGAGCATTCCGCCGCTGATGAGCAAGCCCATCAATACGGCGCGCTGTTGCGCGGGGGCCAGGGACGGTCCGATTTCGGCCGCGGTGAGGGTCGCATTGTCGACGATGGCGGAAATCGAGTTTATCCAAAAGAGCGCCCACTGCGGCATGCGCGTGATGTACTCATCGACCAGGGGCCGCAGGCCCCACGAGAGGCCGACGAGTCCCATGACGAAGACGTATACCTTGAGGGCGCGCAGGACAATTTCGTCCCATCCTTCCGTATGCGCATCGGCCTTGAGCGAATGACCATGTTTTGCGGGGAGAAACAGGCTGACAAATGCGACAATCAGGATTCCCGCCACGACCAGAGGTCCAAGCAGACGGGCCAGGTACCAAAAGTCGGCCTGGAGCGCCGCAATCGCGATAGTGCCCAGGGGCTCCCCGACCGGAGTCAACGCCGCGCCGAGGCCGATCGAGAAGCAGGCCAGCACCACGGCGGCGATTTCGCTGCGGCGGTCGAGCTTGAGCAACGCAATCGCTTCGACCAGGACCAGTGCGGCGATCACGGCGGTAATCACGCTCGAGAGCAAGCCGAGGGCGACTATCAAACCGAAATAGATCCAGCGCGGAGCGACGACTTTCACCAGCCGCGAGACGCCGCGATCCAGCGACGGGCGAAGGACCCGTGCGACGACGCCAAAAATGAGAACGGCGATGGTCAGAGCGATCGGTTCGGTAAGCGCGTTGTGCAGCAGCTGTCCCCCCCACTGGCCAGCGAGACCGGAAGCGACAGCGCCAGCCGCCAGAAAGAAGACTTCGATATTTTGCTCGACGGGCTTGACCAGAACCGGGCCGAGCAGCACGGCAAGCAGGAGCAGACACAACCCAAGCATCATGTGGCAGGCAGACCCGTGCTGAAGGACGTAAAGTTAGCCCGGCAAACCGTCCGGATCAGACCGCGTCGTTGCCGTGCTCCCGGGTGCGGATGCGAATCACGTCATCGAGAGTAGTGATAAAAATCTTGCCGTCGCCAATTTTGCCGGTATGGGCCTTGAGCATGATCGCATCGGCGGCGGCCGCAGCCATCTCGTCCTTGACGACCAGGTCGATCTTGAGCTTGGGCAGGAAGTCGACCACGTACTCGGAGCCGCGGTACATCTCGGTATGGCCTTTCTGGCGGCCGAACCCTTTCACTTCGTAGACAGTGAGGCCCGTAACACCAATGGCCTGCAGCTCCTGTTTCACGGAGTCGAGAGTGAAGGGTTTAATGATTGCTTCAATCTTTTTCATCGTTTCTCCCGAACGACAATTCGTCCCGTTTATTCCGCTGGCGCACGCCAGATTAACCACCCAACTGCCAGCGCTACGCCGGCGACCGCGGGAATCGGCGGTGCGCCGACCAAGAAAACTGCGCTAAGCACTCCGATCACTCCGGCAGCGATGGTCACTGCCATGTAGCGCGAACGTGACAGGGCGGAAGGTTTCACGTGGTGCGCCTCCCCTTGCCGAGGAGTCGGCGGAGAAAGTCGGGGCGCCACGCTCGACCGACGTTGCGCCGCTGTTCGGCTTCGAGGAGGTCGCGGGCGATTTTCCGCTCGGCCGAGGTTGGGGCCAAATCGAGGGCCAGCTGCAGCTCCTCGATGGCCCGGGTGGGAACGCCGACCCGCTGAAACATTTCAGCCATGCGGAGGTGCCCCCAAAAGTTGGCCGGCTCGAGGTCGATAGCCGCTTGCAAGGCCTGCTCCGCCTCGGGGATCTCCAACGCCTTGGTGAGGGCAATCCCCAGGGCGAGCTGCGCGTGAAATGAAGTATCGTCGAGAGCGACACTCTGGCGCAGCAGGCCGATGGCCTCATCGATGTGTTTGCGTTCGAGCTCCTCGATTCCGCGAACCAATAGCGCGTGGGCATCGCGAACGATCGGGGTGGGGCGTTTTCCGTCCATAACCAGGGCGTCATTCGCCCCACCCGACTGTATAGCCAACTCCATCGCTAGTCCTACTTGTCGAAGATGCTCTTGCCGGGCTTGATGAACATCCAGCCTACGAAGAGCACGAACATGACGACCGCAAAGATTATTTGTCCTGCCATTTTTCTGCCTCTCGACCGCTTAGTCGGCGGCCACCTCCACTGAACGACCAGTGCCAGAAGTCACGAGCTGGAACTCGGGATAGCCAAGTGCGCCCATTTCCGGCAGGTCCAGACCTTCGAGTTCGCTCTGCGCGCCGACCCGCTGGCCGACTACCGCATCGACGAGCCAGTTGAACGCGTAGGAGAGCGTGAACACGATGCCCACGAGAGTCGCGCACCCGATGAGTTGGGCCACGAGCTGGCTGGCATCGCCGTAGAACAGGCCGGTGACAGAACCGTTGACACCGTTCCAGCTTCCGCCGTAGTTGCTGGTGCCGTCGGCAAATAGTCCCACCGAGATCACACCCCAAAGACCGCAGGTCCCGTGGACCGAGATTGCACCGACGGGATCGTCCACTCGAAGTACGCGCTCGATGAACTCGACGCTCAGGCACACCAGCATCCCGGCAAAGAATCCGATGATGGCAGCGCCTACCGAATTGACGAAGCCGCTGGGCGCGGTGATCGCGACCAGTCCCGCGAGCAGGCCGTTGCCGGCCATGGACGCATCGGGCTTGCCGAAGCGAATCCACATGTACAGCAGAGAAGCTATTGAACCTGTTGCTCCGGCGAGCATGGTGTTGACCGCGATCGATCCGATGCGCAGGCTGCCGTTGCCCGAAGCGCCCAGGGTGCTGCCCGGGTTAAACCCGAACCATCCGAACGCCAGGATGAAGCATCCTATGAGAACCATGGTCATATCGTGACCGGGCATCGGGTTGGGCTTGCCGCTCTTATTGTACTTGCCGATGCGAGGACCGATGATCATCGAAACGGCCAGTGCCGTCAGGCCGCCCACCGCGTGAACGACGCCGGAACCAGCAAAGTCGCAATAACCGTGGCCCAAGCCGTAGTTGGCTCCGAGCGCGGAGGTCCATCCACCACCCCAAGCCCAGTTGCCATAGAGCGGGTAGGTAATCGCGCCAAGGAAGAAGGTGGAGATGGAGAAGGCCGCGAACTTCCAGCGTTCCGCGGCGCCGCCGGTGACGATGGTGGTGGCGGTGTCCATAAACACCATCTGGAACAGGAACATGACCATCACGCCGACGTCGTAGGTGCTCCCGCTGAGGAAGAAGCCCTTCTCGCCAAAAAGCCCCCAGGTTTTGCCGCCGAGAAAATTGACCGCGAACTCGGAGTTCAATGGAGCCAGGCCGAGATTACCGTTGGGCGCGCATCCGCCTTGCTGAAGGGCAAAGCCCATGACCCAGTAAGCGAAAAGCCCCCAACCGTACACCATGAAGTTCATCATGAAGGTGTGATTGGCGTTCTTGGCGCGGCACAAACCGGTTTCGACCGCGGCAAATCCGGCCTGCATGAACATTACCAGGTAGCCGGTGACCAGGGTCCAGACGAAGTTTATGGCGATGCGGTTCTGGCCGACCGTGTTGATGACATCGGCCAGCGAGAGGCCGGCTTTCGAATCGCTTACCGGAATGTCATTGACGGTTCCGACGAGCGTCCCACCCGGATCTCCTTTCGCGAGCGCATCGGCCGAGGGGCCGGAGACGCCCTTGATGTCAGCGGTGGTAATCGGCACCGGGGGCGCCGCAGGCGAAGCTGCGGCAGAGGGCGCCGCAGACTGAGCGAGCGCGAGCGAGGTTGGCAGAATCCATCCGATGGCAAGAAGTACGGCCACCGTGGCCAGGAGGCGATGTCGTGAGCGATTGATTCGTATCAGTATCATTACCTACCTCTCACACCTTCCAGATCGCGTTTTTCAGATGCGCACCGTTGACCAGCTTGAGGGCGCCGAAGCAGGCCACCAAGAATCCGACCAGCGCGACCAGCAACTGCGCGCCGACGCCGGAGACCTCCACGCTCAGCACGGCGATGAACCAGCCGAGAACACAAACCAGCAGCCCCAGAATTTTCATTTGCACTCTCCCATCGATATTTGTTTCGGGTGGTCGCCGGGTTTGGCCGCCGAGCCCGTCCTGTTCTCTCTCCGCAGTAGCGTCATCCCTTGCTGCCCGGTTCGGCGTGCTCCAGCGGCTTGATCCTGATGAACCAGACCGTGGATACAATCAGGCACGCCAGGCCTGCGACGGCGAAAATCGGTCCCAGCCCGTACAGACCGGCGGGAAAGAACGTGAATCCGAGTAGAAAAAGGAACAAAGCCCATCCCTGCTGACTATTAGCGCCCATCAGGCATCTTCCTCCGTTTTGACCATCGCCCGACCACTTTTCGCCGACCCGGATTGACCAACAGTCGAAATCGTCGAAGCAGAGTGGTCTCCGTTCACGCGTTTATTGGTGAATGCGCGCCGTACTTCGCAACGCCTATGCCATCGGTCGAATGCCTTTTAGCCGATCGAAGCGAAGTCAGCACCGAAACTGATGGATTAAAATTCTTCCATCCTTGGTTTTAGGCTGGGCGCGGTAAATAAGGGGCGACAGCCGGAGGGTTGTGCAGTGTCTTTCGATACGCTGCCCATCTGCGCGCCTGATGCCCACTCCATACGCACTAAAGGTTGCGTAGCCGCGTGAGCCGCAGGCGCAACCGTTGGACGACAGCAGTTGCTACGAAAGCAATGCAGAGTACTACTTCGTACTGACTATTGTTCGGCGACGGGCGATGCTATTCGGGCTTGATCGCCAAGCCGTGGCGAAGGGCATATACGGCGAGTTCAACGCGGTCGCGAAGCTCGAGCTTCTTGAAGATGTTGTTGAGGTGAGTCTTGACGGTGGGCTCGGCTATGGAGAGGCGGTTCGCGATCTCGGCGTTACGAAATCCGATGGCGACGTAGTGAACGATCTCGACCTCGCGGCCCGTGAGCTGTTTGGCGCCGGAGGTGCTCCACTGGGCCGCAATCTCGGCCTGCAGGTCCGGAGGCATCCAGACCAGCCCGGACGCTACCGCGCGAATGGCCTCGATCAGGGTCTGAACCGCGAAGCGTTTTTGCACCACGGCGCGGGCGCCAAGGCGCATCGCGGCAATCGCGTTTTCCACGCTCTCGCTAGCGGTCAAGACGAGGACCTTGGTGAGCGGCACAAGATCGCCGATATCGCCCAGCGCCCAACGTTCCATCTGGAGGTCGAGGAGCAGGACGTCGCACGGGGTCCGCTCGACGATCTCCTTGAGAGAGCCGGCCTTATCGACTTCGGCGACAACCTGGAAGTCTTTCTGGCGGCGCAGGAGTGACTTGAGTCCACCGCGAAAGAGTGCGTGATCGTCGGCGATGATGAGCCTAATGGCGGTGCCTGCGTTCGTGGTCATGGAAGTGCTCATGAGTGTGCGGGGAGCTCGATCTCGAGATGAGCTCCGGCGGCAGTGCCGGGACGAATGGCAAGGCGGCCACCGAATTGCGCGACACGAGAAGCAATCGTCCATGGGGAGGCGTTGAAGTCGGCAAAGCCGACGCCGTCATCGTTGATGGCGATTCGGATATTCTCGCCGACTTCTTCGACGCGAATTTCGGCAAAGCGGGCACGGGCGTGCCGCTGCGTGTTCCTGATGCCTTCCAGGAGGATCTGAACGATGTGCTCGACGACCGGGCCACGCGCGACAAAGGCCGTCTCGACGCGGAACTCGGTGCCCAGCTCCGCGACCCCGGATTCCACGCAGCGCTGTTCGGCGTGGGTCAATGCCCGCACGTAACTTCGGACCTCATCGTATTCGAGCGCGACCCCGAGTTGCATCTCGGTGATTTCCTCAAGCGCGTCCGAGGATTGATCGCTCTTGAGCATATCGCGGCAGGTTTCGAGCCTTAAGCTGATTGCGGCCAGCGCTTGTAGAAACCCGTCATGAAGTGAGCGCGCGATGGTCTGGCGTTCGGCTTCCGCCTCGAGTTCCCGCAAGCGCTCCTCGAACTCATCGCGTTCGCGGCCAAAGAAGTCGATCAGATAACCGGCGATTCCGAGATAGACGGCTCTCATCAGAAGTTGGTTGGAAATGGCGACCTCGGAAAAGAACAGCGCAAGAAGATAGAGCAGGACCGAAATCGCCGTCACGATGATGCGCAGACGAAACTCAGCCCACGACCCGGTGGCTATGATCGCGAACAGGAACATCGCAAAGGCCGGACTGGTTGGTCCTTCCGTGAAGAACGCCAGAACCGCGGCGAAGATGACATCGATCGCAGCGGTAACCTCCAGGAACGGGCGCGTCACCGTGGCGCGCCGGACGAGCAGGTAGGCGAACACTCCATACGTGAGATGCGCCGCCAGAGTGGCCAACATGTAGGATCCAATACCGAAAAGTCCCCCGGTAGAGGGGTCTATGTAGATGGAGAGCAAAACCAGGAGGCAGACCAGAATGCGCGCGCGCGCAATGATCGATCCCTGCGCTCCAAAGTCTGGAGTTATCGGGCGCCCGTCAGCTTCGCGTTCTCTGCGTTCGACACCGGCAAGCATCTTTATGCCCTTCCTTCAGAGGGCCAGATTGACGAACTTTGCTTGCTTTCAGCAACCGTCGTGCCGCAGATACCGCGCGATCCCGCATATAGGTAATTAGTAGGAGGAGTCTCCTACGAAAGGACTATACATCGAGCTTCGGTCGACGACTCGATCCGAAGAAGGATCAGCATAGTGGCGTATGGTTGTATGACACCGTGTTCAAAATCGGTCTGAAGAGAGAATAAGAGGACCGACGGACAATACCCGGGGAGTTCCGTCTTGTGCTGTTCATGAGAGCACTGCTGCCCCGTTAGGCAGGAGGATACGGACCTATGCAATGAGGAAATGGGTTTAGCTCACATGAGTTAGAGGTCGAATTCCATCTTACGATTGAATCTACATCGTCCGCATCACCATCGATATATCCCTCGCGTGATTGAGTTGTGCAACTGACGTTTGAGGCACGCGCATTGCGATGTGCAACGCGCGTTCGTGAATCCTCGGAACGCATTTGAGATCAAGATCAATCTTTGGAGGGAAGGACGGAATGAAGAACGGATCGAGCGGAGGTGGGATCTACGAACGGTTGCGCGAAGCCATGCGCGACTCGGAGACCCGAAAGAAAGCAGGCGCGTTGCTGTTAGCCAAGATGATCGGCCTCGCGATCGTGCTGACGCTGATGACCAGGTGGTATCTGCCGGGCCAGGCGTATGCCGATGCGGCTCCCCCTCTTCCGCCGCCGCATATCAATGCGATCAACACAGTCTGGACTCTCGTCGCGGCTTACCTGGTGTTCTGCATGCAGGTGGGATTCGTGATGCTGGAGTCGGGTTTCGCGCGTTCGCGCGAAACCGTGAACATCCTGGTCGAAGGAATCGCCGACACCTGTATTTGCGGCGTTACCTTCTGGCTGTGGGGCTTTGCGTTCATGTTCTGTTCGGGCACGCCCTGGATCGGAACAACCGGCTTCATACTGCACGGCCTGCCGGATACATACGGAACGACCGGCGTTCCGCTGCTGGCGTACTGGGTATTCCAGTATGCATTCGCCGACACCTGCTCGACGGTTACTTCGGGCGCGATGATCGGACGCTGCGATTTTATCGGCGACCTGCTGTATAGCGTCGGCGTGACCGGCTTCATCTACCCGATCATCGGCCACTGGGCCTGGGGACCGGACGGATGGCTGGCCAACATGACACCGATCGCCTTCCACGATTTCGCGGGTTCGACGGTCGTTCACACGATCGGCGGCACCATCTCCCTGGCGGGCGCGATCGTGCTGGGACCCCGCCTTGGCCGCGTGTTCAAGCGCGACGGCGGCGAACCGATGAAACCGCACGACCTTATTATCGGCGCGACCGGCGGCCTCATCTTGTGGTTTGGATGGTACGGCTTCAATCCCGGCAGCACCCTGTCAGCACTTGATGCACAAGGAATCGGCCGCGTGTCTTTCAACACGACGCTCGCAGCATGCTCGGCGGGCCTGACCTCCCTCTTCTACTCATACTTCAAGAGCGGCAAGTGGGATCTCGCACTGACCGTCAACGGTTTCCTGGCAGGATTGGTCGCTATCACCTGCCCCTGCTACTGGGTCGATCCCGAGGGCGCGTTCCTGCTGGGTATCGGCGCGGGAATCGTGGTGGTTTGGGGCATAGACCTGCTGGAGTACCTGCGAATCGACGACCCGATCGGCGCGGTGCCGGTGCATATGATCGCCGGAATATGGGGCACGCTCTCGCTGGGACTGTTTGCGGCGGGCAAGTACGGCGCTCCCACGCCGACCGGTGCTGACACCAGCTCGGTCGTAACGGGACTATTCTATGGCGGTGGCCTGGGCGTGCTGAAGGCGCAGATGATCGGCAGCTTCTCGATCACGATCGCGACCTTCATCGCCTCGATGGCCCTGATGTACGCGGTGCACTTCGCCTTCCGGCTGCGTATCCCGACCGAGGGCGAGATCGAAGGACTCGATATACACGAGCATGGCTTCCCGGCCTATCCCGAGTATGTGGTGACCGGCAACGACGGCTGCCCCAAGAGCATCGACGATGTTCCGATCGGCAGACGGACCCTGTCGCGTCCCAGCAAACCCAAGAAGGTGGCCTGAGCCAAATCGCTTCCCCAAAGGAGCGGCTGGTTCCCCAACGAACCAGCCGCTCCGGCTTTCGCCCAAAGCGTGGGCTTGAATCGGTATTCGGCCCGATGGATCATCCTGCGCGATGGACCAGGTAAAGATCCTGCTCGATGAGTCGGAGATTCCGGCGCATTGGTACAACGTGGTCGCAGACATGACCAATCCGCCCGCGCCTCCGCTCGGGCCGGACGGGAAGCCGATCAATCCGGCGGCGCTGTCCGCGATATTCCCGGATCCGATTATCGCGCACGAAATCGCGAGCGAGCGATGGATACCGATTCCGGAGCCGGTGCGCGAGATCTATCGCCAGTGGCGCCCTACTCCGATGTTCCGGGCGCATCGGCTGGAAGCCGCAATCGGCACGCCGGCACGCATCTATTACAAGTACGAAGGCGTGAGCCCCGCGGGCTCGCACAAGCCCAACACGGCAGTCGCGCAGGCATACCTGAATCATACGGCGGGAGTGCGCCGACTGACGACGGAGACCGGCGCGGGACAATGGGGGTCCGCGCTTGCGATGGCCGGGCAGATGTTCGGCATCGAGGTGCGGGTCTTCATGGTGCGGGTCAGCTACGACCAGAAGCCGTTTCGGCGCTCGATGATGGAAACCTGGGGCGCCGAAGTGATCGCCAGTCCCAGTTCCGAGACACGTTCAGGAAGAAAGATCCTGGATATGGATCCGGAATCGCCGGGATCGCTGGGGATAGCGATTTCAGAAGCGGTGGAGGAAGCGGTTTCACGAAACGATACCAAGTACGCGCTGGGCTCGGTGCTGAATCATGTACTGCTGCATCAGACAGTGATCGGACTCGAGGCAAAGAAACAATTCGAGAAGGTAAATGACTATCCCGACGTGGTAATCGCGTGCTGCGGAGGCGGATCGAATTTCGGCGGGACGGCATTTCCGTTCCTCGCCGACAAGGCGGCGGGCCGCGGGGTGCGCCTGGTAGCGGTCGAACCGGAGTCCTGCCCTACTCTCACGCGCGGTCATTATGCGTACGACACCGGGGACGCATCGGGGTTCACGCCGCTGATGCTTATGTACACGCTGGGGCACAACTTCGTGCCGCCGACGATTCACGCGGGTGGACTGCGCTACCACGGCGATTCGCCGCTGGTCTCGCAGCTATACCACGAGAAGATCATCGAGGCGGTGGCAGTGCCGCAGCTCGCGACATTCGAGGCGGGAATGACGTTCGCACGCAGCGAGGGAATCATCCCGGCGCCCGAGAGCAATCACGCGATTCGCGCGGCGATCGATGAAGCGATGGAGTGCAAGCGCACGGGCGAACCCAAGACGATTTTCTTCACGCTCTCGGGGCACGGGCATTTCGACATGACCGCATACGACCGCTACCTGCGCGGTGAATTGGACGACAGCCCATACCCGGAGCATGCGATCGCGGCCGCGCTCGAGGAATTGCCGAAGGTGCGCGCATGATTGCGCCCTACACGGCGGTTGGACTCATCCCGACCACGCGGGGAATCAGGACCCGCGCCGATATCGCGGTCAACCTCGATCATATCGCGCATCTGACCAAGGCGGCGGCGTGGCTTTCGAGCCTCGATCTGCCGGTTCGACTGATCGCGATTCCGGAAGGCGCGCTGCAGGGATTCAACGACGAGGTGCTGGACCTCGATCACGTGACGTTTGCACGCGAATGCGCAATCGACATTCCCGGTCCCGAAACGGATGCACTCGGCAAGATCGCGCGCGAATACAATTCGTTCTTGATCGCGCAAGCCAAGGCGCGCCATCCCGAGCTGAAGGATCGATTTTTCAACGTCGGCTTCATCCTCGATCCGAACGGCGAGGTCATCCTTCGGCACTACAAGGTTGCCCCGCTCTACCCGGTCGAGCACTCGGTGTGCCCGCACGACATCCTGGACTGGTGGGTCGAGCGCTACGGCATGACGCTCGATGCGTTCTGGCCTGTGGCAGATACGGAGATTGGCCGGCTCGGCATCATGATGGCCAACGAGGGGTCGTACCCGGAGAATGCGCGGGCGTTGGCGATGAACGGCGCGGAGGTAGTGTATCGCGGCGCGTACCCGCATCCGGCGGCGGGCAACGAGATGTTCGAAATTCAGAGCCGGGCACGGGCGCTGGACAACAACTTCTACGTGGTCGCGCCGAACATGGGCACGTACTACCTGGGCGCGGACGATGCGACGCCGATCGACACCTTCGGCGGGCGGTCATTCATCTTCGACTATCGCGGACGAATCGTGGGTAGACAGGATTACGGCGGCGGCTCCAGCTACATGGCCGGCGTGATCGATATCGAAGCTCTGCGGCACCATCGGACGACCGCGCAATGGGACAACTGGATGAAGGATGTGCGCACGGAGCTGTACCAACTTCTGTACAAGGAACCGATTTATCCGAAGAACCTGTACCTGAATCGCGCGCCGATGAAGCACGCAGAGTATCGGCGCGAGGTGATCGACAAGCAGATCGCCTTGATGGTCAAACGCGGCATATGGAAAAAATCGTCGTATGAGTGAAAATCTCCTGCTCCAGTGCTCGCCTTTTCGATACCCCCCTTGACCGGGCCCGTGACAATCCATAAGTTGTGACCGACCGATGATCGGTTGAACGCGCGTCGGATTCCGCGACGCATCACCTCTAACCCCCCCCAGAACCATTCGTTCGGCTTTATCGCCCAACTGGAATCCGCTGGCTCTGAACATGGAGTTCGTTTGTCTTTTTCTACCCTCGCCCTATCACCTGAAGTCCTGCGCTCGGTTCGCGATCGCGGACATCATCAACCCACGCCTATCCAGGCCGATGCGATCCCGGTAGCCCTTGCGGGCCGCGATCTGGTCGCGACGGCAGGCACCGGCAGCGGCAAGACGGCAGCGTTTCTGCTCCCGCTGCTCAATCGCCTGCATGCCAGCGGTGGACACGGGCTCACCGCGATGATCCTGGCTCCCACGCGAGAGCTTGCCGCGCAGATTGGCCGTGAGTTCTCGCTGCTGACCCGCAATACGCGGCTGCGTTGCGCAGTCGTGGTCGGCGGTGAATCGATGGGCCGCCAGCTCCACGATTTGCGTACGGCGCAGGTCGTGGTCGCGTGCCCGGGGCGCCTTATCGATCACCTGGAGCGCGGCGACGTCAAACTCGATCGCATCGACTTCGTGGTCATCGATGAAGCGGACCGGATGCTCGACATGGGATTCGTGCCGCAGTTGCGCCGCATCATGCGGATGGTCACGAGGCCCCATCAAACCCTGATGTTTTCCGCGACCATGGAAGCGAGCGTGGAAGCCGTCGCCCGCGAGTTTTTGTGTGACCCGGCCCGCGTCACAATCGGGAGAATTTCCACCCCGCCCGCGAGCATCCGGCAGTCCATATACCCGGTGACGTCCGACAACAAAGGCCGGCTGCTGCTCAAGCTTATCGGCGATCGCGAAGTGAATCGCGCCATCGTGTTCACCCGGACGAAAAGCCGTGCGGACCGCGCGGCGAAGCTTCTCATCCGCAACGGTATCAAGGCGGTCGCGATTCACGGCGATCGTTCGCAGAATCAGCGCAACGCCGCGCTGGCCGGTTTCCATCGAGGTCAATTCGCGGTGCTGGTCGCGACCGATGTGGCGGCGCGCGGGCTCGACATTCCCGAAGTCTCCCACGTCATCAACTTCGATTTGCCGGAGACTTCAGACAGTTACATCCACCGGATCGGCAGAACCGCCCGCATGGGCAGATCGGGTGAGGCCCTGAGTTTCGTGATGCCCGAGGACGCATCGTCGCTGCGCGACATCGAGAGAACTCTGGGCATGAACCTCGAGCGCACCTCGGTGGAAGGATTCGAAATGCCCGAGATCGCACAACCCAAGCCCTCCGCGATCGCGATGCGGCGACCGGTTCACCATCGACCGCTGCGCGGCCGCCCAAACGGTCCCGGGTTCCGCGCCCGAAGAAAGGACGCACGATGAGCAACCTGGCGGTTGACCAGACCTATGAGCCGGAAGCGGAACTGCGCGGATGGGAGTGGCCGTGGTGGCGCACCACCCGTCACGACTTCATCATTCTTCCCTGGTTTATTCTGATTCACGCGACCGCGCTTGTGGGATTGATCCTGTTTCCGCTGCCCGGGTGGCGCGTGTTCCTGGGCAGCCTTGGATTGGCGGCGATCGGCGGACTGGGAACGACCGTATGTTACCATCGCGCGCTCGCGCATCGATCGCTGAAGCTGCACCCAGCCCTCAGCGCCGTCCTCACCTTCTTTGCGATATTCAACGGCTCCGGGTCGCCGATTACGTGGACCGCGAGCCATCGGGTGCATCACGCGAAAGCCGATACCGTGGGCGATGTATCAAGCCCGGCGCTACACGGCTTCTGGTGGGCGCACATGCGATGGCTGTGGCAGGCGCCGGCTCCTTCGATCGAGCGTTACTGTCCCGATCTCAATCGGTTTGAATACCGGATCTGGAAACCCTTCCAGCCCGCGATCCTGGCACTCTCGTATTTCGGCGGGTTGTACTTCAGCCCCGCGGCGTTTTTCTGGCTCGGATCAATCCGGATGGTGTATGCCCTCCACGCGCAATGCTTCGTGAATAGCGTTTGCCATACCGAACCCAACACGCCATTCGGGATGGACTCGAGCCGCAACGTCCGATGGCTCGGGTTGATTCATTTCCTGCAAGGCGAGAACTGGCACCGCAACCATCACGCCCGCCCGGCGCAGGCGCGGCTCGGTTGGAACTGGCGGCAGCCCGATCTTGGATACGCGGCGATTTGCGTGTTCGAGAAATTGGGCCTGGCCAGCGATGTGCGGCGGGCGGAAGCGCCGCGCGCCTGACCTTCAGTCGGTAAGCAAACCGGCATCGAAGCCGGCGCGTTCGAGCGCACGGCGCGCCGATGCTTCCACGCGCTCGCTGTCAACGTGCGCGGCAGCCGGCACGTCGGGTGCATCCGCCAGCCGGCGCAGCAATTCACCCGCGCCGGCGCCTGCTATGCGCTCGCATTCGGCGTAGATGCCGTGCGGCCCTTCTTCAAGGGCGTTGTGCTTCTCCAGAATGGCTCTGAGAGCTGCCAGGACAGCCTTCCGCGGACTGGGCACCAGCAGAGCCGCGATTGCTCCGTGCTGTAGCCTCAGCTTCGCGGCTATCGGCAACGGTTCTCCGCCGCGGACGGCCTGAATCGCAGGCAACAGAATCTTCTCTTCCATTCCAATGTGCTTCAGAAGGCCGCGGCGAAATTCCGCGAACGACCCGCAATCCAGGTTATCAGGATTGGCGCCCGCGCGGGCGAGTAGCCGGTCGAGCCGATCGTGGTCGCGTGTCAGGTAGTCGCAGATGCTGCCCTCAGTCATTGAGCGTGCCCGGATGGAGCGGCGCAAACCGTGATAACGAAGGCGCTGTCTTCAAGTGCCAGCACGGAATGGCGGATGCCGGGGCGCAGAGTCAGCAGGCCCCCTTCGGTAAGATCGACATGCTCTCCCATCGCGTTGAAGCGAATCGCTCCACGGTCCACCAGGACGGTGATTTGGCTTTCGGTTTGGTGTTCCTGGAGCATTTCGCCCCGGGAGAGAACGGCGAGGACGATTCGCACGTTCTCGTTCTTGGCGAGAACGGCGGCATGCTTTACGGGCGCGGTCTTTTGCTCGCCGAGCACTTTAGAAACCTCGTCCGCGATCGAGAAGGCCATCATAGGCCGATCGAGTTCGGCAGGATCCATTTCTCCCTCCACGCGCCGCCCGGGGTAATGAACGCAAGGGCGCGGCGCAACTCGTGACTGACTCGATCTGAATCAGCGAGCCGCCCGAGCCAGAGAAAAAGCGTAACACATTCGCGTGTCGGGTTGATGGCATCTGACTTGCTTTTTCTTCCGGATTTGTCGGGGCGCGAATGCGCAAAAAAACCGGCGACGAGGAAGGGCGCGATGAAAATCTCATTGATCTACGAACTGCAGATGGCCAAGCCGTGGCACGACCTGTCGGAGTACAACACGTACTGGCAGGCGATTTCCCAGATCGAACTCGCGGAAGAGATGGGATTTCACGCGGTATGGTGCGTGGAGCATCACTTCCTCACCGAGTATTCACACAGTTCGGCGCCCGAGGTGTTCTTCGGCGCCATCAGCCAGCGCACGCAGAGAATCAGACTGGGGCACGGCGTGGTGCTGCTACCTCACAAGTACAACCATCCGGTGCGGGTGGCAGAGCGAGCAGCCGTCCTCGATATCCTCTCCAACGGGCGCGTGGAGCTGGGCACGGGTCGTTCGATCACCGAGCAGGAGCTTGGCGGCTTCGGCATCGACCCGGACGAGACGATCGAGCAGTGGGAAGAGGCGGTTCGGGCAATCCCGCAGATGTGGACGAGAGAGAAGGTCTGCTTTGACGCCAAGTACCTGAAGATGCCGGAGCGGTCGGTGCTGCCGAAGCCCATCCAGCGACCTCACCCACCGCTATGGCACGCCGCCACTCAGCCATCCAGCTTCGAGCGAGCCGGCAAGCTGGGACTGGGCCTGTTGTCTTTTGGATTTCTGGCTCCCGGGATGCTCGAGGCGCAGCTCAAGATCTATCGCGATGCGGCGAACGCATGCACCGATCCCGCAGGCGCATTCGTGAATAACCAGGTGGCCGCATCGGCGATGGCGTGTTGCGCGGAGACGCGGGAGAAGGCGTACGCGGTGGCGGAGGAAAATATGCGCTTTTTCTGGGAGTTGGGGCAGCAGCTCTACATCCCCAAGACAGCCAAGACGTACCAGTACTATTCGAACATCACGGATGCGCTCCTCTCCAGCCGCGGCGAAAAGAAGGACGAGTCGAAGCCGCTTACGGCGGCGCCGATCGCGGCCAGTGCTTTCGACATTGATGCCGCCGCAAAGAGTGGAACGGTCATCTGCGGCAACCCCGACGACTGCATCAGGGGAGTGCAGAAGTATCCTGAGGCCGGAATCGACGAACTGCTCTTGCTGGTGCAAGTAGGGCGCATGCCACACGCCGCGATCATGGATACCATCAAGTTGATTGGCCGCCACGTCATTCCTTACTTCAAGAACGTGGAACCCAAGGGAGTGCGTCCGGCGGTGACCGCGGCGGCGGCCCGCTGAGGCATAGATCGATTGACTGGCGATTGCCCGGGGGTGAGCATCAGCGTGTCCCTGGCCACTGAAGCGATCGGGGTATCGGACGATGAAGATCGTAGTGGACCTGAAGCTTTGCGAGGGCAACGAGCGATGTGCGGCGGCGGCGCCGGAGGTGTTTGAAGTACGCGATGACCAGGCGCACGTACTGGTCGAGAATCCGCCGGCGGCGTTGATGGAGAAGGTCAAGCTGGCGATTCGGATGTGTCCGCGGCAGGCGATTTCGCTGCGCGAAAAATAGTTGGAGCATGTTATGGAAGCACGGGCAGAAGACCAGACAGCAAAGGCGTCATCGGCGACGCAGCTTGACCTGACCAACGTCATCAACGGCGATTACTACCAGAAGAACGGCTATCCGCACGCGGAGTGGACCTACCTGCGCAAGTACGCGCCGGTCTACCGAATCGAATACCCCCGCACTGACCCGTTCTGGGCGATCACCAAGGCCGCGGACGTCATGGAGATCAGCAAGCAGCCGAGGCTCTGGCTGAATGGTCCTCGGCTGGGAATTTTTCCGCTGGATCCCGGGGAGAATGCGCTTCCGCCGGAGGCCTTGCCGCTCAAGCATCTGCTCAACATGGATCCGCCGGAGCACGGAGAGTACCGGGCGATCCTGAGCCGCTATTTCACACCGCGGTCGATTCGCGCACTGGAGCCCGAGGTGATCAAAATCACCAAGGAGGTGCTCGACGAGGTAATGGAGCGATCGGAGTGCGACTTCGTGACCGAGATCTCGTCGAAGGTGCCGGTCGCGGTCATCGCGGAGATGCTGGGAGTGCCGCGTCCGGATTGGCCGCGACTGTTCCGATGGACCAATCAGATCATCGGCGGCGGCGATCCCGAATTTCAGCAGGGTGAAAATCCGACCGAGACGTTCGCGCAGGCGCGGATGGAGGTCTTCCAGTACTTCAGCAACCTGGTCGAGGAGCGCAAGAAAAATCCGACCAACGACGTCACCAGCATCGTGGCCAATGCGAAGATCAACGGCGAGCCGCTGGGGATGCTGGAGCTGTTGTCGTACCTGCTGGTGCTGGTGGTGGCGGGAAACGAGACCACGCGCAATGCGACCACGGGAGGACTGCTCGCGTTTATCGAAAATCCCGAGCAGTTCCAGCGGTTAAAGGCCAAGCCGGAGATCATCAAGTCCGCGGTCGAAGAAATCGTGCGATGGACATCGCCGGTCATCCAGTTCGCGCGCACCGCGACCGAGGACACACAAGTTCGCGGACAGAAGATTCGCAAAGGCGAGTCGGTGTGCCTGTTCTATCCCTCGGCCAACCGCGACGAAGATGTCTTCGACCAGCTCTTCAAGTTCGATATCGGGCGCAACCCGAATCCGCACCTGGGATTCGGAATCGGCGAGCACTTCTGCCTGGGCTCAAACCTGGCGCGGCTGGAGCTGGAAGTGATCTTCAGGGAGTTGGGCAAGCGACTCGAGCACGCGGAGCTGGCGGGCCCGGTCGAGCGGCTGCGTTCGAGCTTCGTCGGCGGAATCAAGCACATGCCGATTCATTACAAGCTCCTCGCGGCGCGCGGCTGATCACTGGTCGCCCGGGGCTGCATCGTTTTGGCGCCCAACCGCGCCGGGTCGCGGTGATTCCGAGCGACACAGCCTGACTCCATCCGCAGCATCCCAAGCCCGCTTCCAACCAACCAAACGGTAGATATTTCGGGGATTTCCCGCCCGGGCACCCGGGCCGCGGTGGCACACTCCGTGCACACCACAGGTCTGCGGAGTTTTCGATGACTCGTGGAAGTGACGTGGTGGCCGCGGAGACAAGCCTGCAGTCAGACGCCAGGGGCATCCTGTTGCTGACGATGAATTTCTATCGCGATGCGGAATTGCAAGGGTCACGCCTGCTGCTGAACCTGCATCGCCATCTGCGCGACCCGGATTCGCAGACCAAGCTGACGCGACATCTCGCCGACGAAACCCGCCACGCGTGGCTGTGGACCCGGCGCATCTGCGACCTTGGCGGCGCGCCGACGGCGGTTGCTTCCGGTTACCAACGGCGGATGGGGCGAAGGATCGGAATACCCGGCGACGTTACGGAACTGCTGGCCCTGACGGTGGTCGCGGAAAGGCGGGCGCTGGAACGCTACCGGGCTCACGCATCGCGGCCCGACGTGGATGGAGAGACGATGGCCGTGCTGGACGCGGTAACCCGCGACGAGAACTGGCACCTGGAATGGGTGGAAGCCAAGCTGAACGAGTTATCGAGCAACAAAGGCGGATCGAGACACGTGACAGAACTGCTCGAACGCTACCGCGAGATCGATCGCGAGGTTTACGCCGGCCTGGAGGCGGATGAGTCCATCCTGGCGGAAACACTCAGGAGGGTTTCGCTGTGATCGCGAGTTTCTTTCCCGAGAGCGTGTCGACCTTCGGCGGAGACGTCGACCGAGTCATCTGGCTCATTTTCTACGTGGTCGGCTTTTTTTTCATCGCCGCCGAAGTTCTGCTGTTCTATTTCGCGATTCGCTACCGGCGCACCAGGAGTAACCCGTCGGCAGCCTACAGTCGGGGCGACACTCCGCGCCAGGCAGCGTGGATTCTTGCGCCCGCGCTGGTGGTGTTCTGCTTCGACCTCGGCATCGATGCCTCAAGCCATCACGCCTGGGAGCTGGTCAAGGGACGGCCTCCAGCCGCGCAGGTCGAGGTCAAGGTGACGGCCAAGCAGTTCAACTGGAACTTCACGTATTCCGACGCGGCCGGGAGACTCGACGGACCGAACAACGTGACGCTGGAAAATGAACTGCACGTTCCGGTCGGGAGCGTGGTTCATCTGACGCTCGGTTCCGAGGATGTCATCCACAGTTTCTGGGCGCCTAACCTGCGGCTCAAGCAGGACGTGGTTCCGGGCCGGAAGATCGTGGCGTGGTTCGAGGCGACCAAGCCGGGCCGCTACGAGATCGCATGCTCGGAGCTGTGCGGGTTCGGGCACTACTCGATGCGCGGCGAAGTAATCGTTCATACCGCGGACGACTATGCGAAGTGGCGCGCCGAGAACCTGGAAGCCAAGAGCGCAGCCAACTGATCGAGCTCAAGGAATTGCGAACATGAATACTCTTGTCGCCGAGCACGAACATCCAGCCGGGTTCCTGCGTCGACACATCTTCTCGGTGGATCACAAAGTGATCGCGAAGCAGTACATGCTGCTGTCGGCGGTGATGGCGATTATCGGGGGCGGCTCGAGCTATCTCATTCGATGGCAGCTTGCATGGCCGGAAACCTCGATACCCGGCTGGGGACCGATCGGTCCCGACCAATACAACGCGCTGATCACGATGCACGGCACGGTGATGGTCTTCTTCGTCGCGATGCCGCTGCTGCTGGGTGGATTCGGCAACTACCTGATCCCGTTGATGGTCGGCGCGGACGACATGGCGTTCCCCCGCCTGAACGCGATGTCCTTCTGGACATTATTTCTTGCGTCCTCAGTGCTGGTCGCATCCTTTTTTGTTCCGCAAGGACCGGCGGCGGCGGGATGGACGAGCTACGTGCCGCTATCCGACAACCCGGTTTACACGGGAGTTACCTGGGGCCAGAACCTGTGGATCCTCGCAGTCGCGCTTGAGTTCGCATCGTTCCTGATGGGCGGAGTGAATTTTTTGGTTACCGGGCTGAACCTGCGCGCGCGGGGACTGACCCTGATGCGGCTGCCGCTGCTGGTCTGGATGGAGATGACGGCGGCGGTGGTGTTTCTCCTCTCGGTGGGACCGCTGGTGGCAGGCGCGGTGATGTTGCTGCTCGATCGGGTGGCCGGCACTTCGTTCTACCAGCCCGATCGCGGCGGCGATCCACTGCTGTGGGAGCATCTGTTCTGGTTCTTTGGTCATCCCGAGGTTTATGTCGTCGCCCTGCCTGGCTTCGGCATCATGCTGGAAGTGATGCCGGTGTTCTCGCGCAAGCCGATCTTCGGCTACGCAATGATGGTGTATTCGACCATCGCGGCGGGCCTGCTCAGTTTCGTCGTGTGGGCGCATCACATGTTCGTTTCGGGGATGGACCCGCGGCTGGCGAGCCCGTTCAGTATCACGACGATCATGATTTCGGTCCCCTTTGCGATAATCGTGTTCGCGATGATCGCGACGCTGTGGCGAGGGGCGATCAAGCTGGCATCACCGATGCTGTTTGCGCTTGGCGGCTTGGCGACTTTCCTGATCGGCGGAGTGACGGGAATCTTCCTGGGCTCGGCCGCGAGCGACATCTACTTTCACGGCACCTACTTCGTGGTGGCGCACTTTCACTACACGCTCTTTCCGGTGGTGTTTTTCGGCGGCTTTGCCGGCCTCTATTTCTGGTTCCCGAAAATGTTCGGCCGGATGATGAACGAAACCCTGGGCAAGGTTCACTTCTGGATTTCCTTCTTCGCCTTCAACGGGATTTTCATACCGTTGTTCCTGGTGGGACTGGGCGGCAGTCCGCGCAGAATTTACGAGCTGTCCTCGTACGAGATGCTGAAGCCGCTGCAGCCGTTGCACGTGGTCGCGACGATCGCGGCAATCGCGCTCTTGCTGGGACAGATCCCGTTCCTGGTGAATTTTTTCTACTCGATGGTGCGCGGCGCGATAGCAGAGAAGAACCCGTGGCACGCGAACACGCTGGAATGGACGCTCGATTCGCCGCCGAAGCATCCGAATTTCGCCACGCCGCCGCGCGTGTTCCGCGATCCCTACGAATACAGCGTGCCCGGTGCGAAGACCGACTGGATACCGCAGGATGCGCTTGACCGGGAAAGCGCGGCCGCGGCGGGACGATAAGAAGGCAGAGAACAGCTCATGAGCGCAACCTTGGAAGCAACGCGGCCGGAGATCGGGGAAACCGATTCAATTCGCCAGATCGCGCCGGGAAAGATCGCGATCTGGTGGTTCCTAGCATCGGAGATAATGGTGTTCGGGGCGCTGATAGGAGTTTTTGTGCTGTTCTCGTTCGCGCATGGCGGATTCGCGGCGGACGGATCGCATGTGAAATGGCGCCTGGGAGCGTTCAACACGCTGGTCCTGGTCACTTCGAGCCTGACGATGATCATGGCGCTTGCGATGGCGCGCAGGCACAACCTTTTGCAAACCAGACTCTTCCTGCTGGCGACCGTGCTCCTCGGCTTCGTTTTCCTGAGCGTGAAGGGATTCGAGTACACCACCGAGATTCGCGAAGGGTTCACGCCGTCGTCGGGCATCTTCTGGTCGCTGTATTTCGCAATGACCGGATTGCACGGCCTGCACGTAATCGCGGGCATCGTGATCAATCTCGTGCTGCTGACGGCCGCGTTGAGCAGAAAGCCCTGGGACCTGCTGGAGCGGCGAATCGAGTTCGCCGGACTCTATTGGCATTTCGTGGACGTGGTCTGGATATTTCTCTTCCCGCTGCTCTACCTGACTTGAGGTCAACCCGATGACAGAAACAACGGCCCATGCCGCTCCATTGCGCAGCGACAAATCGCTGTACGTGACCGTCTGGGTGCTGCTGGTCGCGCTGCTGGTCATCGGCTTGACCATCTTCACGTTGCCGATTCCGCGCGAGCTGGCAGTGGCCCTCATCTTCAGCATCGCCGCCGTGAAGGCGGTGCTGGTGTTGCGCAACTACATGCACCTGAAGCACGAGCACCTGCTGATCTACATCATCGTGATCGTGCCCGCGTTGTTCCTGATTGGATTCGCGATCGCACTGATACCGGACATCGTGTTCCGTCACGGGGGTCCGTGAGGTTGCGGGCGGCACGCACAACAATCTGGAGGGCGATCGCGATGGCGCCGGCGATGTTGGTATCGGCGCCCGAGGTGTCGCTTGCCTGCCCGGCGTGTTTTGCGGCGACGGGGGGCCGCGGACTTACGGCATACTACCTAAGCACGATCCTCCTGAGCACGATGCCCTTCCTGCTGATAGGATTGATCATCGCAATCGCATACTCGGCGGGTCGCTCGCGGCCGCGCCCGGATCGCAGCTCCTGATTTTTCAAACCCTGTTTTCTTCAACGTTGCCTGCAAGCCCCGAGCGCCCCATCTCTCAGGGAGGGGATAGGCTTTCTTTCGCGGTCATGGGATCATATGCGGTCTCGCTCGATGCGGGCGGAGACGCGGTTAAATGAATATCAACGTTAACCACAATCATTCCGTGAGCCGCGCGGCCAAGACGCTGCGCGACATTTTCGATTCCGGCCGACCTCTCAGCTACATCCGCTCTTCGGAAGAGCAGCGGGTGGTGAATCTCATCCGAGAGGCTGGAACGAACCTGTTCGACAAAGGCCCGGCACCGCTGTGGACCTGGAGCCTCACGGAGGGCATGCGGCGCGAGGGCGGGAAAGCGGAATCGACGGGATCGACCGCGCGCGAAGCGCTGGATTTCATCGCCGCGCACAAGGGCCCAGCCATCTTTCAACTCAAGGACTTTCACGAGCAGTTGCGCGACTCCGCGGAGGTACGTCGCCGGCTACGCGACCTCTACCAGTCGTGCCTCGATCAGCGGAAGTTCGTGGTCATCAGCTCCCCGGTGAAATTTATTCCCGAGGAACTCGATCACGACATGGGCTTTTTCGAGCCGGGTCCGCCGGACCTGGTCGAGTTGGTGGATTTCGTGCGCGCAGAAGCGAAACAGATTCCCGCGCGCGGGATGAGCGTCGACGCGAGCGAAGAAACTGTTCATCAGCTTGCGCGCGCGCTGCAGGGGCTCACGCTCGATGAGGCGCGGCATGCGGTGCGCCGCGCGCTCGCAGCCAACAAGCACCTCGGCATCGAGTCGATTCCATTCTTACTGGAAGAAAAGCGCCTGCTGGTCAGCCGCACGGGTGTGGTCGACTTCATCTCGCAGGGAGGCGATATCAGTCAGGTAGGGGGACTCGAAAACCTGAAGACCTGGTTGTTGGAGCGCAAACGGTTGTTCGAGATGCGCGACGAAATCAGCGCGGACATCGTACCCAAGGGCTTGCTGATGATGGGAATTCCCGGATGCGGCAAGAGCCTTTCGGTCAAGGCGATTGCTAACCACTTCGGATTGCCGCTCTACCGAATCGATATGATCGAGATCTTCTCGGGACGTCACGGCCAGCCCGCCGCGACCTTCGTACAGACCTGCAAGATGCTGGAAGAGATGGCGCCGGCGGTGGTGTGGTTCGATGAAATCGAAATGGGAATCACGTCGGCCGATGCGAGCGGAGAGCAGGGGCGAATTTTCGCTTTCTTCCTGACGTGGATGCAGGAAAAGGCGCGCGGGCTGTTCGTGGCCGCGACCGCAAACCGTATCGACCTGCTGCCCGCGGAAATGATCCGCAAAGGACGCTTTGACGAGGTGTTCTTTGTCGACCTGCCGCTCGCCAACGAGCGGGTCGATATCTTCAGGATTCACTTGAGCCAGCGCGGCGTGGACCCATCGAAGTTCAATCTCGAAGAACTGGTGGATTTCACCAAGGACTGGACTGGCGCGGAAATCGAGCAATGCGTAGTCTCGGCGCTGACCAAGGCGCGTCTCAAGAACCGCGATTTGACTCGCGAGGACCTGGTCGGCGTCGCGATGGGAATCGTTCCGCTGGCGCGCACGATGAAGGAACAGATCAATCATATCCGCCAGTGGGCATTCGATCGCGCGATGCGCGCCACGTTGCGCCCGGTCGGCAGATAAGGCGGGCGGCGAGAAGGGGTCAGGGTGAGTCTACTTCGGAAAATCCTGTGCGCGGTCGACTTCGAACCGCACTCGCTATCGGCATTGAAGATCGCGCGCGAGGCCTTGCCGCCCGACGGAAAACTCCACGTGCTGCATATCGTGACCTTTCCCTACGCGCTCACGGCGGAGGAGGCAGTCACTCCACTTGCCGACACCAAGGAACGCCTCGAGGGCATCGTGCGAGAGCATCTCGGTGAAGAACCCAGGTGCGAGGTGCTGGTCGAAGCGGGTGACGATACGGTCAAGTCGATCCTGGAAGCAGCCGAGCGACTCTCCGCCGGATGCATCGTGGTCGCTACGCGCAACAAGAAGGGACTGGAGCGTTTCCTGCTCGGCAGCGTCGCAGAGAAGATTACCCAGCACTCGCCGGTGCCGGTGATCACGATCCGCCCGCACTGATTCGGGCGCAAACCGCCCTACTCTTTTTTCAGGTGCTCGAGGAACCAGTCGCGGGCCAGGTTGGAGGCTGGATGGTAGAACTTGTCGTAAATCTCGTAGTGCTTGCCTGGGAAAGTCTCGTACCTGGCCGGGGCATTTCTTGAGACGATCTCGTAGAGGCGATGCCCGTTCTGGAAACGATCGAATAGCTCTTCATCGGCGGCGTCGATGACCATGGTCGGCACGCGAATCTTGTCGGCCGTATCGATTGGCCGGTAGCGAATCATTTTCGCCAAATCGGGAACACCGCCGAGCCCGGGGGTTGCATCTTCACGAGCCGGGATGGGTCCGATTTCGCCGCGCGCCCGCGCGATCGCACGCGAGCGGCCGGCCGCAAAGATTCCACCGAACGGCTGCTGCGCGCCGACCTGTGCAACGACTGCTTTGACGCGCGCATCGTGGGCAGCCATATAGGCAACATGGCCGCCGCCGTAGCTCGAGCCCCACAACCCGATGCGGTCAGTATCGACCTGCGGTTCTCCTTCCAGGAAATCGAGACACGCGCTGATGTCGCGAATCTGGTCGAAAGGGTCGACCACCTCGCGAACCGCGCGAGTCTTAACCGTGAACTCGGCTTGATCCTTCGCCTGTTGGGAGTCTTCGCAAGGGATGAGTTTCGCGTCGCTCTCACCCCATCCGCGGTAATCGAAGGTGAGCGTGACGAATCCCGATTTGGCCCACCAGGGAGCGTAGGTACTGCTTAGATGCTGCTTCAGACCGCCCCATCCGTGACAGAGCAGGATCGCCGGGAGCTTCTCGTTTGGTGGGGCTCCGTCGGGTGCGAACAGATCGCCCGCGAGCCTGGTTCCCTCGCTCCAGATGGTGACTGCCTTGCGCATGAATCTGACCTCCGATGCAGGTCTGATTGTTGGCGCAAAACCGTTCCTTCGTCTATTCCTCTTCCGGGAAAGGGGTACGCGTTTTGACGTCGCCGCGCTGCTCGCGCGCGAAGTCCTCGAGCTGCCGGCGGGCCACGTCAAAAGCCTCGCGGATAGCGAGGGAGACATCTTCCTTGGGCTGGTGCTCGACCGCCAGTTCCTTGCCGGGGACGGTCATTCTGACGGTGACGATAAATGGCCCACCCTTGCGATGGTGTTTGATGGAGGGCGCGCGAACCGTCACTTCGCAACCGCTTATGCGCGGATAGAAGGTCTCCAGACCCTCTGCCTTGCGGCGAATTTCGGCTTCGATGGTGGGGGTCAGTTCAAAATCACGGGAAATAATCCTTAGTGGACGCTCCATGGCTTCCTCCGCTGGTTCAGAGAGCAGGCGGCGTGCCAGTTTGCCAGCCATCCAAAGCGCCATGATTCGACCCGGATGGCGCGGTCCGGAGCGAAGTGAATGAGCGGCACTGTATCCAAAGGGATCAGCTTGCGGAGAGAACGCGCTCAGATCGAGCGAATATCCGGCGCGATCCTTGCGTTTCGTCGTCTACCAGAGAGCCAGACGAATAGAGTATTCGATGAGCTGGGAGAGAATCTCCAAAGCACAGAGTTGGAGCGTCGTTCCAAACCTGTTGGACTACCGCCAGGAGCGCGACGGGTTCAGTTGGGACGCAGCGCGACGGGCGCTGGACGGCCTTCCGGGCGGCAAGGGACTCAACATCGCGTACGAGGCGGTCGACCGCCATGTGAAAGGCGCGAGGCGCGATCACCTGGCGCTGCGATGGTTGGGAAAACGGGGTGAAGGCAGAGACTTCACGTACGGAGACCTGCGCTCCTTAACCAACCGCTTCGCAAACGTCCTGAAGGGGCTCGGACTCGCGAAGGAAGAGCGAGTCTTCCTGCTGGCCGGCAGGATTCCCGAACTCTATATAAGCGCGCTTGGAACACTGAAGAACGGAAACGTCTTCTGTCCCCTTTTTTCGGCATTTGGCCCGGAGCCTATCCGTCAACGGCTGACGATAGGCGACGGACGTGTCCTGGTTACAACCGCAGCCTTTTACAAACGCAAGGTAGCGGAGTTGCGCGCATCACTGCCGGGACTGCGCCACGTGTTGTTGATCGGCAACGCGGAGGAAATTCGATCGATTCCTGGAACCCTCGACTTCAATGCGCTGATGGCGCAGGCAAGTGAGGATTTTGAAATTGTCGCGACCAAACCCGACGACCTTGCCTTGCTGCATTTCACCAGCGGCACGACAGGCAAGCCCAAGGGCGCGATGCACGTGCATGAAGCCGTGGTTGCGCATCACATGACCGGGCGTTTTGCGCTGGACTTCCATCCTGAGGATATCTTCTGGTGCACCGCCGACCCGGGATGGGTCACGGGGACTTCCTACGGAATCATCGCACCGTTGACGCACGGAATAACCAGCATCATCGACGAGGCCGAATTCGACGCCGATCGCTGGTATGGCCTGCTGCAAAAAGAACGCGTGACGGTCTGGTACACCGCGCCGACGGCGGTTCGGATGATGATGAAGATGGGCACCGAGATGATCGCAAAATACGATCTGAGCCAGCTGCGCTTCATCGCGAGTGTGGGTGAGCCCCTCAACCCGGAGGCGGTGGTATGGGGACAGAGAGCCTTCGGAATGCCGATCCATGACAACTGGTGGCAGACCGAAACCGGCGGGATCATGATCGCGAATTATCCAGCACTCGAGGTGCGGCCTGGATCGATGGGGCTACCGCTGCCCGGGATAGATGCGGGGATCGTGCGCCGGCGCGAAGATGGATCGATCGAGGAAGTGTCACAACCCGAGGTCGAAGGCGAACTCGCGTTGCGCCCAGGGTGGCCATCGATGTTTCGCGGCTACCTGAAGGAAGAGGAGCGTTATCGCAAGTGTTTTGCGGGTGGATGGTACCTCACGGGCGATCTCGCGAAACGCGATAGCGACGGATACTTCTGGTTCGTCGGCCGCGCTGACGATGTGATCAAGTCTTCGGGTCATCTGATCGGACCGTTCGAAGTCGAGAGCGCGTTGATGGAGCATCAGGCGGTGGCAGAGGCGGGAGTAATCGGCAAACCGGACCCGATCGCGGGCGAAGTCGTGAAAGCATTCGTTTCGCTGAAGCCCGCCTGGTCAGCGAGCGAAGAATTGAAGAGCGAACTGTTGGGATTTGGGCGCAAGCGGCTGGGCGCCGTGGTAGCACCCAAAGAGATCGAATTCATCGCCAACGTGCCCAAGACGCGGAGCGGCAAGATCATGCGGCGGCTACTGAAGGCCCGCGAGCTCGGACTCCCCGAGGGCGATACCTCGACGCTGGAGAGCCTGTGACGCGCCGCGTTGCGGGGTAAATCGATGGCATCAGAGAGCCAGGTTCAGCGATCGCCAGTTAAGGACGTGCATACGCTCGGTTTGTTGCGCGACATGATTCGGATCCGCCGCTTCGAGGAGAAGTGTGCGGAGCTGTACAGCGCATCGAGAATTCGTGGCTTCCTGCATCTGTATATCGGCGAGGAGGCGGTGGCGGTGGGCGCGATGCGCGCGCTCGGGGCCGAGGACGCGATCGTGGCGACCTATCGCGAGCATGGGCATGCCCTGATTCGAGGCGTGCCGGCCACATCGATCATGGCGGAGATGTACGGCAAGCAGGAAGGATGCAGCCGCGGGCGCGGCGGGTCGATGCATCTGTTCGATGCGGCGCACCGCTTTTACGGCGGCAACGCGATAGTGGGCGGCGGGCTACCGCTGGCAGTAGGACTGGCGCTGTCGGACAAATTGCAGGGCCGATCGAGCATAACCGCATGCTTCTTCGGCGAAGGGGCGGTCGCGGAGGGCGAGTTCCACGAGTGTATGAACCTTGCGGCGCTGTGGAAGCTCCCGGTGCTGTTTTGCTGCGAAAATAATCAGTACGCGATGGGCACGGCGCTCAAGCGATCCGAATCGGAGACGGATTTGTGTCTCAAGGCCACCAGTTACGAGATTCCCGCGTGGCCGGTGGACGGAATGGATGTAACCGCGTGTGAAAGCGCGGCCAAACGCGGAGCATTGGCGGTTCGAGCGGGCGATGGTCCCTGTTTCATCGAGTTCCGAACCTATCGGTTTCGGGCGCACTCGATGTTCGATCCGCAGCTGTATAGAGAGAAGCAGGAAGTCGAGGAGTGGAAGAAACGCGATCCGATTCTCCTGTTCCAGAAGCGTCTGCAGGAACAAGGCACCCTGATCGATTCGGACGTGAAGAGAATCGAGGACGAGGTTGCCGCGGAAGTAGCCAAGGCGGTCGAGTTCGCCGAGGCCGGCACCTGGGAACCAGTCGCACAGCTAGCCCGGTTCGTTTATTCGGAAAAGGCGCGGTCGTGAGCGCGCAATCGAAAGACAATCGCATGACCTATCGCGAGGCGATGCGGCAGGCGATTCGGGAAGCCCTGCAGCGCGACCCGCGCGTGTTCCTGATGGGCGAAGACGTAGGCCGCTACGGCGGCTGCTATGCCGTGAGCAAAGGGCTGCTGGAGGAGTTCGGACCGGAGCGAATCCGGGACACGCCTTTGTCCGAGTCGGCGTTCGTAGGCGCGGGAATCGGCGCCGCGATGGGCGGGATGCGGCCGATCGTCGAGATCATGACGGTCAACTTCAGCCTGCTTGCACTCGATCAGATCGTAAACAACGCGGCGACCATCCTTCACATGTCCGGCGGCCAGTTCAACATTCCGGTCGTGATCCGGATGACGACCGGGGCGGGCCGGCAACTCGGCGCTCAGCATTCACACAGTCTCGAAGGATGGTACGCACACATTCCGGGGCTCAAGGTGCTCGCGCCAGCGACAATCGATGACGCGCGGGGAATGCTTTGGACCGCGCTGCAAGATCCCGACCCGGTACTGATCTTCGAGCACCAGGCGCTGTACAACATGGAAGGCGACCTCACGTCTGGAGGCCAGGCGGTCGATATCGAAAAAGCGATGGTACGGCGGCCGGGCACCGACTTGAGCCTCATCACGTACGGGGGCTCGCTGCACAAGGCGATGCAGGCGGCGGAGCAACTGTCATCGACGGGGATCAACGCGGAGGTAGTGGATCTTAGAGTGCTGCGGCCGCTGGATACTACCGCCATCATAGATTCCGTGACCAAGACACACCGAGCAGTGATCATCGACGAAGGATGGCGCAGCGGGAGCATCTCGGCGGAGATCAGTGCGCGCGTCATGGAGGGTGCGTTCTACGAGCTGGACGTGCCCATAGCGCGGGTATGCAGCGCGGAAGTGCCGATGCCTTATGCCAAGCATCTGGAGGACGCGGCTTTGCCGCAGGTCCCGGCGATTGTTGAAGCGGCGCGGTCGCTGATGGGCTCCAATGAGTGAGTTCCACATGCCATCGCTCGGCGCCGACATGGAGGTCGGCACGATACTGCAATGGCTGGTGAAGCCCGGCGACACGGTAAAGCGCGGCGATATCGTCGCCGTAGTCGATACGGAAAAGGCGACGATAGAAATCGAGATCTTCCAATCGGGAGTTATCGATAGCATCGTGATCCCCGAAGGCCAGGAGGTTCCGGTTGGGACACTGCTCGCGATAATCCGCGGCGATGGCGAAGTGGCTGCGCCTGCTGCCGCTCCCGCTCCTGTTCCGCCTCCGCTAGCGGCGCCCAAACCGGCGGCGGTAGCCCCCCCACCTCGAGTTGCGGCTCCGGTTGTTGCGAAGCCTGCCATTGCTCCGGCGCACAGGCTGCGAGTGTCTCCACTGGCGATGCGCGTGGCGCTCGATCTGAAGGTAGACCTCGCGACGGTCAAGGGAACGGGTCCGGACGGCGCGATTACCAAGGCCGACGTGGAGCGCGCTGCAAAAGCTCCCCAACCAGTCGCCGGTCCGGAAGCTGCCGCACCAGCGGCCGCCCCAAAACCGGTACCCGCGGCAAAGCCAGCGCCGATAGACCATCACGTGGCGATGCGCCGCGTAATAGCCGCGTCGATGGCCCGATCCAAGCGGGAAATTCCCCACTACTACCTTGGTACCGATATCGACATGAGCCGCGCGATGGCGTGGCTGCAGACCGAAAACCTGAAGCGGCCGATTGCCGAGCGAATTCTTTACTCGGCAATACTCCTGAAGGCAGTGGCGCTGGCACTTCGCAAGTTCCCGGAAATGAACGGGTACTGGATCGCGAATTCCTTCAAGCAAAGCGATGCAATCCACGTGGGAGTGGCAATCTCCTTGCGCAAAGGCGGGCTCATCGCGCCTGCGATTCACGATGTCGACAAGAAGACGCCGGGGGAGTTGATGGCGAGCTTGCGCGACCTGGTGGCGCGGGTGCGCGCGGAGACGCTGCGCAGCTCGGAGATCGCCGACGCAACGATCACAGTCACGAGCCTCGGCGAGCAAGGTGTTGAGACCGTATTCGGGGTTATCTATCCGCCGCAGGTCGCGCTGGTAGGCTTCGGAAAGATCAGCGAGCGTCCGTGGGCGGTGAATGGAATGGTTGGGGCGCATCCGATCATCAAGGCGACGCTGGCGGCCGACCATCGCGCGAGCGACGGCCATCGCGGCGCCCTCTTCCTGGCGGCCATCGATCGCCTCCTGCAGGAGCCGGAGAAACTGTGACCAACGACGAAATCAAGACGCTGATCGTGCGCGAACTGCATCGAATCGCTCCCGAGGTCGACCTCGACAGCGTCGATCCGGCCCAGGAACTGCGCGAGCAGGTGGACCTGGATTCGATGGACATCCTGAACTGGATGATCGCGATTCACGAAGCGACCGGCGTTGAGATTCCGGAAGCGGACTACTCGCGAATGGCTACGCTCGACGAGTGCGTCGCATATCTAAAGAATCGCTTGAAGTAATTTCGGCGCCTTTCGCGATGATGCAGAACGACGAAATCGCGAAGGTACTCGACGAAATCGGCGAGATGCTCGAACTGGGCGGCGAAAATTTCTTTCGCGTGCGCGCCTATCACAACGCCGCGCGTGCGATACGCGATCAGGCGGTGGCGGTCGCGGAATTGAGCCCGGAACAAATCGACGAGATTCCGGGCATCGGCGCCGACTTGGCGGGCAAGGTCACGACGCTGATCAAGACGGGAGAGCTGCCACTCCATCGCGAGCTTTCGGCAAAATTTCCGAAAGAAATCCTCGAACTGACGGACATTCCCGGACTCGGACCCAAGCGGGTCAAGGTGCTGGCCGACCTGTTGCACATTCACGGCCGCGATGACCTGGAACGCGCGGTTCGGTCCGACAAACTGCGCACCATCAAGGGCTTCGGGGCCAGGAGCGAGGAGCGCATTCTGGAGGCCCTTGCCAGAACAACGGGCCGCGAAGGCAAGCGCATTCTCTACCCGGAAGCGGCCGCGATAGCGGACCGACTGGTCGCGCACCTGCGCAAGAGCAAGGCGATCAAGGATTTGGAAGTGGCGGGGAGCTTTCGCCGCAAGCGCGAGACGGTGGGCGATCTCGATGTGGTTGTGTCAGCCACGGACTACGAACCATGCATGCGGCAGCTCAAGAGCTTCGCGGAAGTAACGCGAGTGCTGCTGTCGGGAGAAACGAAGATCACCGTCGTTCTGAAGAGTGGGTTACAAGTCGATTTGCGCGTGGTACCGGCGGACAGCTTCGGCGCCGCCCTCCTCTACTCCACGGGCTCGAAAGCGCACAACATCCACCTGCGGCGCATCGCGCAAGGGATGGGACTGCTGCTCAACGAATACGGCCTATTCCGCGACAAGGAGATGGTAGCCGGCAAATCGGAGGAAGAAGTCTACAAGGTTCTGAAGCTGCCGTGGATTGCGCCGGAGCTTCGCGAAGATCGGGGTGAACTGGAGGCGGCGACAGACAGGCGATTGCCAGCGCTGATTACGCGAGACGATCTGCGCGGCGACCTTCACACCCATTCCACCTATACGGACGGGCGCAGCTCAATCGAAGAGATGGCGCGGCGGGCACGCGAACTGGGCCTGGAATATTTCGCGGTGACAGACCATTCGCGGCGGGTCGCGATGGCACACGGACTGGATGCGGCGCGTTTGCGGGAGCAATGGCAGGAAATCGATCGCGTCGCGGGAAAGCTCAAGGGAATTCGAGTACTGCGCGGCATCGAAGTGGACATCCTCGACGACGGCAAACTCGATCTGCCCGACAATGTCCTGGGTGAACTGGACTGGGTGGTCGCATCGCTTCATTACAACCTGCGCGGAAGTTCGGCGGAGATGACGCGGAGGCTGGTCAAAGCCATCCGCAACAAGAACGTGGACGTGATCGGGCATCCGAGCAGCCGCCTGGTGGGTCATCGCGAACCCGTAGAGTTCGACCTGTCCGAGGTCCTGCGCGCGGCACGCGAGGAAGGCTGCGCGCTAGAAGTCAATTCACAGCCTGATCGCCTGGACCTGAACGACACTGCTTGCATGGCGGCAAAGCGCGCCGGGGTGAAGCTGGTCATTTCGAGCGACTCCCATTCGCCGCGCGAATTCGATTTGCTCGAATTTGGTGTGAACCAGGCGCGGCGTGGATGGTTGGAGCCGGAGGATGTCCTCAACACCCGGAGCTTGAAGTCGCTCCACGTCCGCCGCTGACGGTCCGCGACATGCCGGTGACCTACCGGTGGATCATGAACTGCGCGTACATGGTCGGAACGGGTCCGGGCTTGTCCCATTTCATCGGGAGCGAGACTTCGTGGAGAACCGGGATGTCGATCTTGCTGCCGTCCTCGCGCGTGAAATTTCGGGTCCCCGTGTACTGCACGATCGTCGGCAGCAGGACACCGGTCGTTTTGTAGCGTGTCCGGTTGGTAACCAGGACCGCATCGGGTTTCTGGAGGGAACTGCCCGCCCGAATCAGCCATTCGGGTCCGCCCAGGGTGCGGACGATGTACGCTTCGCTGATTACGTAATAGCCGCCGACAACCGGTCTGCGGTCGGGTGGCACTACGTTACCGGTGCCGAGCCAGAACGGGAGCGCGACTGAGCGGTCGTTGCTCCAGTCCAGGGCGCGCACCTGGGCGATCTGCGTGTTTCCGCCCAGCACAAATGATTGCCCGCGAAAGGCAGCCTCCACCTGTTGTGCGCTGGCGAAAGTTTGGGAAGGAGAGGCTGTATCGTCGGCATAGGTGTTTACGCCACTACACAGCAAAAGCAGCGTTAACATGAAGCTGACAACGTGGATTGTTTGTTTCGACCTGGCTGTATGCATTGGGATTTCCTTGCTGGTCCGGATGACGTGACAGTGCGGTCTTGTGCATCCCGCGTGCCAGATTGAGACAAAAAAACTCGCGGACCCGAAAGGAAGGCGATTTGCTATCGGCGCGAAACGGCACCACGAAAGATCACGCGGTGTCTCCATTGGCCGCACCGGACGCTGTGAGCGGAACTCGCTGCTCAGAGCAGGCTCGGGTAGGCAGGCTCGTACACGCAAGATTCGACCAAAGCCCTCAAGTCTTTCGGCACGTCGACTGAAGCCAGGCCACGCGAGAAGGCAACCTCAGCCACGCGGCGGGCGGTGTGCACTTCTACCGCCAGAAGATTCGAGGGTGCGGGATAGATGAGTCCGGCTTCCAGATCGGCGCCCGTGACCTGCTCGGCGATTGCATGAGCCGCCGCCAGGAACATCTCGCTCGTCACTCTTCGGGCGCCGGTCGCATAGACAGCCAGACCGACAGCCGGGAACACATAGACGTTGTTGCACTGGCCGGGCACGAACACCCGGCCGCGATACGAAACCGGCGCAAAGGGGCTTCCGCTGGCAAAGACCGCGCGACCGTCAGACCATCGGTACGCCTCCTGCGCGGTGCATTCGGAATGAGAAGTGGGGTTTGAGAGGGCCAGGATTATCGGCCGTCGATTGATTCGGGCCATCGCCTCGATGACGGATTGATCGAATGCTTTCGCGAGGGTGCTAACCCCGACGATCGCGGTGGGCTTGATGGATTCGACGGCGTCGACAAAGCGCGCGATTGGCGCATGCGACTGAGCATAGGGCCGCTGGTAGCCGGCGAGGTCCTTGCGCGCGGAATGAACGAGTCCGCCGCGGTTGAAGAGCCAGATGCGCTCGCGAGCATCTTCCGGCGAAAGGCCCTGGAGCATCATCGCGTCGGTGAGCAGGTTGGCGATGCCGACAGCCGCAGACCCCGCGCCGAGGAACAGGAAGGTCTGGTCGCGGAGGGCGCCGCCGGTGAGACGCAGGGCGCTGAGGACGCCCGCGAGCACCACAGCAGCGGAACCCTGGATATCGTCGTTGAAGGAGCAAATCCGGTCTCGATAGCGATCCAGCAACCGGAAGGCATCCTCGCGCCCCCAGTCCTCGAACTGGATACAGCAATCGGGAAACTCTTCCTGGACGGCGGTTACGAACTCCTCGACGAGCTCATCGACTTCAGCCGCGGGCGGGCGATGCCGACGCAATCCGACGTAGAGCGGATCCTTGAGCAGCGAGCCGTTGTTGGTTCCGAAATCGATGGTGACAGGCAGGGTCAGATGGGGCGGGACGCCGCCGCCCGCGGTATAGAGCGCCAGTTTGCCGATCGGAATCGGCATGCCGTGTGCGCCGAGGTCGCCGAGGCCCAGGATGCGCTCGCCGCTGGTGACCACGATGAAGCGGACGTTGCGCTCGGGCCAGGTCCTGAGAATCTCGCGGATGCGGCCTTTGCGCTTGATCGAAAGGTGGAGCCCTCGGGGGCGAACGCCGAGATGGCCGAACTTGAGGCATGCCTCGCCGACCGTCGGCGTGTAGACAATCGGCATGAATCGCGCCTGGTCCGACATCAGCAGGCGATAGTAGAGAGTTTCGTCGAAGTCCTGCACTGCACGAAGCTCGCGGTACTGATCGAGGCTCGAGGACAATTCCGCGAGCCGCTTCGTCACCCGCTCGATCTGGATTGTTTCGTTGTCTATCGACTCAGGAACGAGACCGGTCAGCCCGAGCGCATCGCGCTCTGCCTCGGAGAACGCACCCGACTTGTTGAGATGGGGATCGCGGAGAACTGCAATCCCGCGGGCGCTGGTCGTCATGTGGCACTCATTGCTATTTCCGCTGGATCGTTTCGAGGTAGCGCACGATGCCAACGATCCTCTGTTTAACCTCGGCCTCGCTCTCGGCACCGGATTTGCCCGTCTGCTGCTGAAGATACTCACCCCAGAACGGCATCGCGAAGCGTTTGTGCAATCCCTTCATCTCGCGGCCGTCGATGGACCGGTAGACTTCGGCAAAGGGAAACTTGCCGCCGTTTTTGATGCTCAACTGCGTGAGGTCGGGAGGGTTGGCCTCGGTGAGAGTCGCGCCTGCGCCGTTTCCGTTCGTGCCGTGGCAGGAGGCGCAGAGAGCCTGGTAGTCGTGCTGACCGGAGGACTCCGCAGCCGCGCAGTTTCTCGCGACAAAAACGAACATCGTGGCCGCCAAGACAGCGGCCAATCCCGGATGAAGAGAGTTTGTGGCGAAAGTCATGCCCACTCGTGCACCGGGCGTGCCAATGAGGGCGTGGTAGAGAGCGGGCGAATTTTCTGAGACGGGTGACGCCTATGGATACACTCGCGTGCAGCAGGGCCATCCGTTCAGCAAATCCGGGGCAATTGGGCCCCTGCCAGAACATCGAGGAGCCGGGTAGTGCCGAATGCGGTCCGCAGCAAGACCCGGGCGTGGCCGGTGTTCGCGACGGTCCCGATTTGGCATGCCCCCTGCCCCACGGGATTGCGCTGCATTGCCGCGAGCACCCGGCCGGCATCGGCAGCATCGACGATCGCGACCAGCCTACCCTCGCATGCGACGTATAGAGGATCGAGGCCCAGAATTTCGCAGGCCGCGCGAACGGCATCGCGCACGGGCACCGCGGGTTCATCGATTACGATCCCGGCTCCAGCGATTCCCGCCAGCTCGTTGATGACGGTGGCTACGCCACCGCGGGTCGCATCGCGCATGCATCGAATCGCGCCGCCGCTCTCCAGCATTGCGGCGGCCAATTCATGAAGAGGTGCGCTGTCACTGGTGACGGTGGTTTGGAACTCAAGGCCCTCGCGCGCCGACATCACGGCAATCCCGTGATCGCCGATAGGACCGCTGACCAGGACTGCGTCACCCGCGCGGACGCGATTTGGATCGAGAACTGTCCCCTCGGGCAACAGCCCGATGCCGCTGGTAGTGATAAAGAGGCCGTCCGCTTTCCCGTGTTCGACGACCTTGGTATCGGCCGCGATGACGTTGACGGCGGCACGATCGGCGGCATCGCGCATCGACTGGACGATCAGTCGAAGCTCGCCAATCGAAAACCCCTCTTCGAGAATGAACGCGGCCGACAGCCCAACCGGACGCGCGCCCATCACCGCGAGATCGTTGATCGTACCGTTGACCGCCAGCGAGCCGATATCGCCGCCGGGGAAACGCAGGGGGCTGACCACAAACGAGTCGGTGGTGAAAACAACGTGGCTGGAGCCGAGATCCAGCCGGGCACCGTCGCCCAGCAGATCGAGAACGGGATTGGACAGCGCGGGGAGGAAAACCTCGCGGACGAGATCGGCCGTGAGGCGACCGCCGCTGCCGTGCCCCAGCACGATCACTTCACCGCGGGGGGAAGGGACCGGGCACGCGACCGCATCAGGAGTGGGACGCTGACCGTTGCCTTTCACTTGGCCTCCGCTGAAACGGCAAGCCTGCCCGCGCGATAGTAGGCGGCACAGGCGCCTTCGGAAGAGACCATCGGAGCACCCAAGGGATGCTCAGGAAGGCATGCGGTTCCAAATGCCGGACACTGTGGAGGTTTGAGGAGGCCGCGCAAGACTTCGCCCGCGTGACACTCGTCCGGTTCGGCTGCGACCGCCGGGGTGACGGCAAATCGGCGGGTCGCATCGAAGGCCAGGTAGCGATCGCTCAAGCGAAAGGCACCGCCGCGCAATACGTCGAGTCCGCGCCAGCGTCGATCGGCGGGCGTGAAGACCTGCTCCAAAAGCTTTTGGGCCGATCGATTTCCACGCGTGCGAACAGACCGCGCGTATTGATTTTCCACTTCAGCGCGTCCCTCCTCCAGTTGAGCGACGCACATCGCGACGCCTTGCAGGAGGTCAACCGGCTCGAAGCCGGTCACGACGATCGGAACCTTGAATCGGTCAACGAGAGGAAGGTACTCGTCGATACCCATAATCGTGCAGACGTGGCCGGCCGCGAGAAAACCCTGAACGCGATTATCTCCGGATGAAAGAATCGCCTCGATGGCGGGTGGGACGCGCACGTGCGCGGGAATGATTGAAAAATTCCGGATTCCCAGCCGCTCGGCCTCATGAACCGCCATCGCGGTGGTAGGGGCAGTGGTTTCGAAGCCGACGGCGAAAAATACGACTTCGCGGTCGGGTTGACGGCGTGCGATCGCGAGCGCATCGAGGGGAGAGTACACCACCCGCACGTCGGCGCCCGCGGCGCGCGCATCGAACAGGTCGGCGGAAGATCCCGGGACGCGCAGCATGTCGCCGAAGGAGCACATGATGACGTTGCGCAGTTTCGCGATGTCAATAGCGAGATCGATCATCTCGATCGGAGTCACGCAGACCGGGCATCCGGGGCCATGCACCAGCGTGATTTCGGAGGGCAGCAACTCGTCGAGTCCGTACCGCACGATGGTATGAGTCTGGCCGCCGCACACTTCCATGATGGTCCAGGGGCGGGTGACTAGGGTGCGGATGCGATCGAGCAACGAGCGCACGACGGCCGCGTCACGAAATTCGTCGACGAATTTCACGAGTCGTCCTCCGAGCCGAGCTGAGCTTCGAGATCCTCGACGAGCTCGAGCGTACGCATCGCTTCTTCGGGATCGACCTTGCTGATCGCAAAGCCCGCGTGGATTACCACGTAGTCATCGACCCCCGCTTCGGGAACGTAGGCGAGACAGGCCTTACGGCTGACGCCGCCGAAATCGACGATGCCCATCCGGAGGCCCTGTTCGTCCACTACGGTTACTATTCGGCCCGGGATTCCCAGACACATAACGAACCTCCCGACCTTTCGGCGTTCAGACAGGCGGCGGCGATAACGGCCTGCCCGACGGAGAGCCCGCCATCGTTGGCGGGAAGGTGGCGATGAAGGAGAACCTCAAAGCCATCTTCCCCGAGGCGATCGATCGAACGCTCCAGCAGCAGCCGATTCTGAAAGCATCCGCCGCTTAGTGCGACCGCTTTCAGTCCGGTCTTGTCGCGCGCGTCGCCGCTCATTCGCGCAACGACTTCAGCCATAGTGTCGTGAAAAGCACGCGCGATTTCCGCGGCAGGCACTCCGCGATCAAGATCGTCGATGACCGCCGCGAGGATTTCGTCGGTGCGGAGGACGTCGTCGCGCAGTGCCACCGGGTAGATGCGATTCATCGAAGACGCAGTGCGCGCAAGACTTTCCAATTCGATCGCAGCCTGGGCTTCGTAGGTGTTGTGAAGACAGACGCGCAGCAGTGCAGAAACCGCGTCGAACAAGCGCCCGCAACTGGAAGTCGGAAAAGTGTTGATGCCGCGCTGAAGCATGGTGGCGAGGATGCTCGCGTCCGCTTCTCCGACCAGCGCGATTGCGCGGTCGTGGAAGTTCGAACCCGACATGGAGAGCAAAAATGCAGCCGCGGTTCGCACTGGATGGCGTGTCGCGGAATCGCCACCCGCGAGCGGCAGGTACGCCAGGTGCGACAAACGCTGAAAGGCATCGTACGTCACGCTCATCGCCTCTCCGCCCCAGACCGCGCCATCCGCGCCATAGCCGGTTCCATCCAGCGCAATACCGATCGCAGGGCCGCGATGTCCGTTTTCGGCCAGGCACGAAGCGATGTGCGCATGATGATGCTGGACGGCGATCGCCCGGAGGCCAAGCTGCGTCACAATCTCGCGCGCAAACGATTGCGGGTGGAGATCGTGAGCGACGACAGCTGGAACCACCCCGCTCATCGCAATCAATTTGCTCAGCGAATCACGAAAGTGTTCCTGGGTAGAGGTGTTCTCCAAGCTTCCGATGTACTGACTGGCCATCACGGTGCGGCCGGACATCAGGCAGAAGGTGTTCTTGATATCGCCGCCGGCGGCCAGGATAGGCACCAGAGCTTCTCCCGGCACGACCAGCGCCTTCGGGATGCTGCCGCGGCTCAATCGAACCGGTTGCGGCCCTCCCGAAGAGACTATCCAGACGCCGTCGTCGCATCGTTGATGGATCGGGCGATCGTGGAGGAGAAGCGCGTCGACTTGATCAGCGAAGAGCTGACGGGCTTCGGAGGCATCGCGAACGATCGGTTCTCCGGGACGATTGGCGCTGGTCATCACGAGGGGACGTCCGGCATCGCGCAGTAGCAGATGATGCAACGGGGAGTAGGCAATCATGATGCCGACGCGGTCGTTGCCCGGCGCGACGCCACTCGCCAGAGTCGAGTCCGCACGTCTTTTGAGAAGAACGATTGGCGCAGACGGACCGGTGAGTAGCCCAGCTTCTTCATCAGAAATGACGGCGAGCGTGCGCGCCGCGGCGATCGAATCGACCATGACCGCGAACGGCTTGCGCGGGCGGTGCTTGATCTCACGCAGGCGCGCGACCGCGGCCTCATCGTTGGCGTCGCAGGCGAGATGGACTCCGCCGATTCCCTGCACGGCGACGATACCGCCATCGCGCAAGATCGCGGCTGCACGCGCGATGGAGTCGCCATCGCGAGAGTCGGGCCCAGATTTCGCTTCCAGCCATGCGTGCGGCCCGCAATTCGGGCATGCGACAGGTTCCGCGCGGAAGCGCCGGTTGGATGGATCGTGGTATTCGCGCGCACAGTCATCGCAGAGCGGAAAGCCCGACAGCGTCGTCGACGGACGATCGTAAGGAAGCGTTCGAACCACGGTGAACCGCGGCCCGCATGAGGTGCAATTGGTGAACGGATAGCGGTAGCGCCGGTCCTTGGGATTGAAGATTTCTTCCAGGCATTCGGGACAGGTGGCGAGATCCGGCGGAATGATAGTCGCAGCGCGTCCGCGTTCGCTCGGTATGGAACGGAACTCCTTTTCGCCGCGAACGGCGAGAGTCCGGACGGCGATGTTCTCGACGATCGCCGCAGAGGGACGATCGCTCTCCAGGCGACGGCGAAATTCATGCAGCCGAGGGGGGGCTCCTTCGATCTCGATTTCCACACCGCCGGGAACGTTGCGAACAAAGCCGGCGAGACCAAGGGCGGTCGCGAGCCGCCACACGAAAGGCCGCATCCCGACGCCCTGAACGGTTCCGGACACTATCAGCCGCTCGCGCGACAACCCCTGGAATTCCGCAACGCAGGACCTTACGCGGTCGATCACCTGGCGCATCGCGACTTGTGTCTCACGGCTCAGTTCAGAGATTCGCGGAGATTCGGCGCGGGCGACCTCTACGCCGAACACCCGGCCCTGGGCGGGAGCGCGGTCCAGCATTCGCGCGAGTTCCACCGCGGCGACGACATCGAGGTCGTGAGACGAGCAGAAACGCAGCGCGCCGGCGCGGAGCCGATCGAGAGAAAGCTCGTGAATAGTCCCGGGCACGACGTCCGACTGGACCGCATCGATCAAAATCACCGCGTCCGCGCCGTCGAGGAGTTCCACCAGCGTGGCGCCGGGTCGATCGGCGGCGATCACCTGGCATCCGGGCGGCGGCGATTCGGAGAGGATTCGCGCTGCTTCGAGCCCGAGCGCATCGTCGCCAAAGGGACTGCCGATTCCGATGATCCTGATCAAAGCCGTTCAATCTCGAGTTTCAGAAAATGGGTCGAGCACGAGATGCACGGGTCGTAGTTGCGAATCGCCATCTCGCACATTCGGGTTGCGACGGGTTGGGGGTGCTGCACGAGCTCGGGCGCCATCGCGCGCAGATCGGCCTCGATGCGGGCCTGGTTCTGAGAGGTTGGCGGCACGATACGCACGGAATGAATGAGGCCGCGCTCATCGGTTTCGAAGGCGTGGTAGAGAGAGCCCCGCGGCGCTTCGGTAATCGCGCGGCCGATTCCGGCGCGAGGCTCAAAAGCGACGGCGGGCTGGCCTGGCGGCGAGTAGCCATCGATCACGCGAACCGCCTCGTCGATCGCATACAGCACCTCGAGGGCGCGGGCGACGATGCTCACATAGGGATTCGCGCTCGGCCAGGCGATGCCCGTTTCGCGCGCCACGCCAGTGACATCCGGTCCGAGGCGATCGAGATTCAGGTTGATACGGGCCAGCGGTCCGAGGAAGTACGGTCCCCTGCCCTTCACCTTGCAGTGCAGTGCGTTGGAGTACGAGACCTGGGTTTCTTCGAAGAAATCGTCGAAGTCGGCAGCCGGCGCATCGATGCCCTTGCTCGACACGATGCGGCCTTCGTTCATCGGGTATTCAGCCGGATGGCGCAGGGAGACGAACTCGATATCACGGCTGACGTCGGGCAAGTCGAAGCCCGCTACCCATTTCACGCACGCGATCGCGTCGTTGCGAACGGCGAGCAGCTGATCGCGGAGGCTCGCGAGTTCCTCGCGCCGGGGCGTGCGGGTGAATCCACCGATGCACGCGCCGACAGGATGGACAGAACGACCGCCGAGGGCGGCAACGATCGCGTTGCCGACTTTCTTGATGCGCAAGCCGCGCTCGACGGCCTCGCGATTCTTCTCGGCCATCGTGAGGATGCTGTCACATCCCATGAAATCCGGAGCGGCCAGCATATGGATATGAAGAGTGTGGCTTTCAATCCATTCGCCGCAGAAATAAAGCCTGCGGAGCGCACGTACGGCGGGATCGATAGCGATGCCGTAGAGCTGCTCGAAGGCGTGCACGGTACTCATCTGGTACGCGACCGGGCAGATGCCGCAGATGCGGGCGGTGAGATCGGGCGCCTCGCGCGAATCGCGCCCGCGCAGGAACGATTCGAAGAAGCGCGGAGGCTCGAAGATCTCGAGGCGCAGGTCAACGACCTCCCCATCGCGCATGCTGATGTGCAATGCGCCCTCGCCTTCGGTACGGGCGAGGTAGTCGACGCGGATGGTTCTACTTTTTTTGCGCTGCGATGGCATCGGCAGTTTCACGCCACGGCCGCACGTAGCCGTTGATTCCGCGCAGGCGACGAACGGCATCGTCGCCGGTGACGCCCTGCGCGGAGAGCAATTGAGTGAAAGATTCCATGTTCTGGTCGTCGGCGGGACCGAAGCACCCGTAGCATCCGCGATCGAACGCCGGACAGAGCGCGCCGCATCCCGTGCGAGTCACGGGACCGAGGCACGGTTCGCCGCGGGTCACCACCACACAAACATTGCCGCGGCGTTTGCATTCCATGCATACGCTGTACGCGGGCAGGACGGGACGAGCCTTCGACAGCAGCGAGCGCACGACGGCGAGAAGCTGGTGCTTGTCGACGGGACATCCCCAGACTTCGAAATCGACGCGCACATGCTCGGAGATGGGGGTCGAAGTCGAGAGCGTGGAAATGAACTCCGGGCTCGGGTAGACGACGCGGCGGTACTGATCGACGTCGGTCCAGTTGCGGAGGGCCTGGATACCGCCGGCGGTGGCGCAGGCGCCGATCGTCACAAGGTAGCGGCTTTCCTCGCGCACGCGAATAATGCGGCGGGCGTCGTCGGGCGTGGTGATGCTGCCCTCGACAAAGGCGATGTCGTAGGGGCCCTCCAGCATGCGGCTGCGTGCCTCGGGAAAGTAGGCGAAGTCGACCTCGGCGGCGAGTTTCAGCAGCTCGTCCTCGGCGTTGAGGAACTGCAACTGGCAACCATCGCAGGACGCGAACTTGAATACGGCAACGCGCGGTTTCACAGGTTCGGCACCCGGAACAGTTCTTTCACGGTTCGATAGGAAAAGATCGGTCCGTTCTTGCAGACGAAATGCTCGCGATACTGGCAATGGCCGCAGAGTCCGACGGCGCATTCCATCCGGCGCTCCATCGAGAGGAAAATCGCATCGTCGGCAATGCCCTTGCCCTGCAGAGAATGGGCCGCCATACGCATCATAACCTCGGGCCCACACAACATCACGATCGACGTCGGCGGGACCTTGAGCTCATCGAACAGTTCGGTGACTACGCCGATCTTGTAGTGCCAGCTTTTGTCGGGCCGATCGGTCGTCAGGTACACGCGGGTTCGAGGAGCGCGGCGCCATTCGTCGAATCGTTCGCGATAGAGAAGGTCATTGGGAGTTTTGACGCCGTGCAGGATGTGCAGCTCGCCGTACTCCTCGCGGCGGCGGAATATGTAGTTGATCAGGCCGACCACGGGAGCGCATCCGAGGCCGCCGGTGATGACCACGATATCGCGCCGGCGCGCTTCATCCACGGGCCAGCCATTTCCGTAAGGACCGCGAATCCCGACGACATCGCCCACTTTCCAGTCGGCGATGACCCCGGTGACGCGACCCGCAATTCGAATGGTATGTTCGATCGTTTCCGGTTCGGCGGGATCGGAGACGATGGAGATCGCGACTTCGCCGAGTCCGAAGGCGTAGAGCATGTTGAATTGCCCCGACTTGAAGCGGAACTCGCGACGAACTGCAGGATCGACGAAACGCGTGGTGTAGGTGTAGATACCCTCGGTTTCGATCCTGCGAGCGACGATGCGCGCGGGATGGGTCAGGTACGGACTGGACATCTCAGTGCTTTCCTGAACTGGCGCGGATCGCCGCGACTTCCTCGGTCAGGTCGATACCCACCGGGCACCACGAGATGCAGCGGCCGCATCCGACGCACCCCGAGGTGCCGAATTGGTCGATCCAGGAAGCCAGTTTGTGAGTCAGCCACTGGCGATAGCGGTGCTGGATTTTGGGGCGAAAGTTGATTCCGTGGATGTGCGCGTGTTCGAGCGAGAAGCATGAATCCCATTCGCGAACGCGCCGACTCATGTTGCCGTCGATCTCCTGTTGGTCGACGACGGTGTGGCAAAAGCATGTTGGACAGACCATCGTGCAGTTGGTGCAGGAGAGGCAACGCGCCGCGACTTCGTTCCAGCGCGGATTTTCGGCTTCGGCGTAGAGCAGCTTCGGCAGATCGCTGGTATCCAGCCACCGTTTCATGTTCGAGGCGCAGTCGTCGATGGCTCGATTGGCCTTCTCGATTTCGGCGGCACCGGCAATGGCCAGATGAAGCCTCGCGACGATCCCGTCGCCGGCGGTGGAGGCAGCTTGCACCAGGAAGCAGTCGTCCATCTCGGTGAGCGCGAGGTCGAACCCGGTCGTCGCCCTGGGGCCGGTCTTCATCGAGACACAGAAACAAGTCGGGGCGGAGCGGGTGCAATTGACCGCAATGAACAGGATGTCGTTGCGCCGGGCCGCGTAGTGGGTGTCGCGAAAGGCATCGTGCAGAAAGATGCGATCCTGAATCGCGAGAGCAGCCAGGTCGCAGGCACGAACTCCGAGGATGGCGAGACGCGGGGCATCCGGCGGAGTCTCCTGCACCTTGAAGCCGCGTCCTTCGCGCGTGACTTCCAGAAGGGTTTCCCTGGGAGCAAAGAAAAACGGCTTAAGCGACCCCGCGCCATTGACCACGCCGAAAACTTCACCGGCCTTACCGGAGCCCAGGCGGTAGCGGCCGGCCTCCTGCTCGTCGCGCACGCCGACGGGCAGATCGGAAGCCGAGCGGACCTCCTCGAATGAGACACCGCTATCGCGCACAACGGGACCCAGGACCTTGTAGCCGTCGTCGATGAGCAGACGGATGAGCGAGTCGAGGCTCGCCTTGGGCATCCGCGTGGGATCGTTCATGTTGATCAGCTCCCAACCCTCATCGGGCGCGCAGCGCGCACAGAGAATACATTCGTCGCGTTGCTCCTCAAGACGGTCTCGCCCAGACAGATCCTTCGTCGCCCACGCTCCTCAGGACGCCTCGCCAGCTCGGCGGCTCGCCGCCTTCGCCCATCGGGAGAAGGACATCGATTATGTAGAGCTGGAGTTAAGCAGGAGAGGAGATCATAGGCAGGTCGGTGCGAGTCTGATGCAAATGATCGAGGGGGTGCGGGGGCCGGGATCGCCGAAAAATGCTGGAAAAAAGCGATCTTTGTGATTTGTGGAGCCCGAGCGGCCTGTGGATAAGACAACATTTGACAACATTTTCGGAACAAGATCCGGCTGACCGTGACATTTCCCAGCATTTGCGTAGGCCGAGGTTGCGGACGAACGAAAGCTTGCCCATCGGCCGAGGCTGCTGAGCGAGACCTACCCTCCGGCCCCTTCCCGCCCGGGAAGGGAGACCAGAAAATAAGGACGCTATTTCGTTCCAATCTCCTCACGAGCCCTGATGGTGCGCCGGTGGCATTTTGCTGGCAAACGGGTTTCCGTGCGGCGACACAGGTTGTGCACAGGATCGCGGCGTTGCGTCTCAAGCCTCTGCGAGGAAGTCTGCGCGGCGGACAGCGATTTCGGCAATCCAGGAATCCAGGCCGGAACCGTCGAGTGCCGAGGTCTTCAGGATCTTCGCGCGCGGATTAACCGCCATCACGAACTCGTTCCATTGCTCGATCTCGAAGGGAACATGCGGGAGCAGATCGCACTTGTTGAGCACGACGATGTCTGCGGCTCGGAACATCGGCGGATACTTGAGAGGCTTATCGACCCCTTCGGCAGGGCTGGTGACGACGACCTTCAACTGCTCCCCCAGATCGAACAGAGCGGGACAGACGAGATTGCCGACGTTTTCGATGAATACAAGATCGCCGGCTGCCAGCTCGAGGTGATGGAGCGCGCCATGAACCTGGTTCGCATCGAGGTGGCATCCCAGCCCGGTCTCGACCTGGAAGGCGGCGGCACCGGCGCGTCGAATGCGCGCGCTGTCGCGCTCGGTGGCCTGGTCACCTTCGACGACCGCGATGGCTGATGGGGACCAAGCCCTGATGGTTGCCTCGAGGAGTGCGGTCTTACCCGCGCCGGGAGTACCCATCAGGTTAATCGCGAAAAGTTTCCGGGCGATGAAGTGTTCGCGATTGTGCCGCGCCGACTCGGTATTCACGCCGAGCAGCCGATCGTTCACCTCGATGGTGGTGTGCATGACGTTCCGGCCGCATCCGCAGGTATCACACATCGGCCACTTCCATCGATCGAACGATCATTTCATCGCCGGACAGCAATTCGCCGCCCAGGCTTCCACATGCGGTGCAATGGCCGATCATACCGGAGAATTTGAAGACAACGCCGCAGTTACTGCAACGGCAAGCAGCGGGAACGGTCTCGATGGAGAGCGCGGCGCCGTCGGCGCGAGTTCCCCTGGAAACCAGGCGGAAGGCAAGCCGCAGCGAATCAATGACAATGCCCGCGGCGGAACCGACTTTGAGATTTATGCGGAGGACGCGGCAGTGGTCGGAATCCAGGTTACGTTCGACCGCCTGCATGAGGCCACGCGCTAATGATAGTTCGTGCATTGGGCGGAGCGGAGGGCCGCTGATCGCGAATCTTAGCGCAGGCCGGGGACAGCCTGAATGGGCAAGAACTCCCGTGGTCCGCCAATCAGGCGGCCAGGTGACGGACCGCGGAAGTATCTTGCCGCGTGCGTCGGACGGACTTGAGACCTTTGCGCAGCCGAGCGGCATCGATCGACAAATGATCGCACACGCCTTCAAAGGTGAACGGGCCATCGGCGCCGCGGTCGAACAGCCATGAGCGCGCCTCGGCGGAGGCCAGACGGCGGGCCCGAGAAGCGGAGCCGGGGTCAGCCAGGTAGCAGCGAATCGCATGCTCCAGGACCGCCCACAGGAGGCGACGCTCGCCGGACAGGCTGGTGGAACGTCTGACCATATCGTTGTACTGGCAGGGGAGCACCGAGTTTCCCCAACCTTCGGTTGCCAATTCATCGTTTCGATACATTTCTTTTCCCCATTTCTGTCGTTGATCGCAGCTTCGTCGCCGCGGACTAATCGAGCGAAACCCCCGCCAGGCTGTACTTGGCGATTTTCGCGTAGAGCTTCTTGCGGGAGACACCGAGTAACTGTGCAGCCGCCACCTTATTGCCATTGGTCTTGCGGAGTGCGCCTGCGACGAGATCGCGCTCGGCGTCCGCGAATGAGGGCACGTGCCCGTTGGCAGCGCCCGAGAAGTCCATGACGGGCGGCCGGCGCTGGAGGTTCGCGGCAAAGGCCGGGGCCGGGAGGTCATCGAGACCAATTAGCGGGGCCTTGCCGAAGGTGAACGCTCCCTCGATGGCGTTGGCGAGCTCGCGCACGTTGCCGGGCCAGGAATACTGCATCATTGCCTCGAGCGCGGACTGATCGATACCAGCCACGTTGCGACCGACCCGCTCGCCAAAGAGCGCGATGAAGTGATCCACCAGCATGGGAATATCTTCGCGGTGCTCACGGAGAGCCGGGATATTCAGCACAGAAGCCTGGAGCCGATAGTACAGGTCGGAGCGGAGGTGGCCGTCGGCGACGGCTTCTTTTGGGTCGCGGTTGGTTGAGGCAATAACGCGCACGTCGACCGGCTGTTCCTGGGTGGAGCCGACGGGACGAATCGCGCGCTCCTGGAGCGCACGGAGCAGCTTGCTCTGCGTTGCGGCATCCATCTCGGTGATTTCATCGAGGAAAAGGGTGCCCCCTTCCGCGGCCCGGAAGAGCCCGAGATGCTCGGCGGTGGCTCCGCTGAAGGCGCCGCGCTTATAACCGAACAACTCGCTTTCGATCAGGTCTTTGGGGAGAGCGGCGCAGTTGAGCGCGACGAAGGGTTTGCCGCGACGCGGTCCGCATTCGTGAATAGCACGCGCGACCAGTTCCTTTCCGGTGCCGCTTTCTCCGACTACCAGGAGGTTGCAGCTCACGGCGCCGGCGGCCTGGATGCGCTGGTAGAGCTGCCGCATGTCGGGGGCGCCACCGACCAAGCCATGAAAACGACTGGTTGCGGCTGGAGGAAGATTTGCAGCCTCTGACTGCCGCGCCACTAACCGTGCGCCGGACACGGCGGAATGCGACTGGAGGTACGCGGACATCATCAGCAGGACACGAACCTGGGCCAATCGATCGAGGGCGGCATCGACACCTCCGGAGACTTCCTCCGCAAAAACGCCGCGAAGACTTTCCTTGTAGAGTTGAAGCGTCGCGACTGCCTCTTCGAGGGGCATCCCGCGCTTCGCCAGCGACTCTCCGAGGTGCGTCACGTGCAAACGATATTCATCGAAATCGCCCCTGAGGAGAGCCGACTTGGATTGCTCAACGGCGGGCTCGAACAACTGGACGAACTCAGGCTCGCTGAGGGTACGCGCATCGCCGAAGCTGAGCGCGTAGTTCCGGTAGAAGCGGGAAACGAGCTCGCGACGTCGCGCCACGGTGGTCTTGGCCAGCGAACGCAGCTGGTCGAGGTCCAGATCTGACATGATGTGGAAGTAGCGCGGAGTACGCCGTGCGTCGTCGGACGAAAGATCCAGGCTACGAGACGCTCCGGCGCAAGCAGCATCGTTCGAAGGCATGAATGTCCTCCAGTTCCTCGCCGACACAGGAGTATCGGCATTGAAGTGAGTGGCTTGAGAACCCACGGTTGCAGCGCCCGTCAACATCACATCGAAGCTCGATTCGCCGAATGTCGTGATTGCATCCATTTCGTGATTCTCCGTTGTCGTGATGTCTCCGATGGCAGCACTTCTCGTGCCATATGGTTCCTTCGGAAATCGCAAGGGTCGGAAGGGGGGAGTGGGGCATCGATGCCACAGCTGGGGAAGCCGCGCCTCGGGAAACAGTCTCCCGGTGGACGCCGCCAGCGAAGCTTTTGGCAGCCAATCGAGAAAGACAATCGACCGCGAGATGTTTGGAAAGTCGAGCTCGTACCGCTGAGAACCCAGGTTTTTTGGAAAATTTTGCTTCTTTGCGAAGCCCGGATCGGAGCTGCGGCACGGATCGTGAACCTCCGATGATGATAGCCGCAACATTCTGGGCGTGAAGAGAGCGCCCAGAGAGCAGAAAAGACTACCGAAGCAGCTGGGACGAAATCTTGCCGAACACGAGAACGATACTGATTGTCGATGACGAGGTGGACCTGGCGGACACGTGCGCGCGGCTGCTGAAGAGAGAAGGGCTCGAATGCGTGGTGGCGTACAACATGGAGGATGGGCTGTCGCTGTTCGACTCGATGAAGCCCACTGTGGTGATCTCGGATATCACGCTCCCCAGCGGCGACGGCTTCGAGATCGCACGCTATGTGCGCCAGCGGTCACCGGGCACGCCCGTCATTCTGATGACGGCGTATCACTCGGCGAATTCAGCGGATGAGGCGCGGCAGGCAGGCGCGGCAGGCTATCTGCGCAAACCATTTGCGAACGCCGAACTGGTCGCCGCGGTGAGGTCATTTATCGATGGCGGCGGGAGCTGACATTGGCCGGCCATCAGGCCGATCGGAGATCGGTCACCGACCTGGTTACTAACGGAGTCCGTGCTTATTGAGTAGCCTGTGCAGGGTCTTGCGATCGACGCCGGCCTTGCGAGCAGCCTCGGAGACATTGCCGTTTTCGCGCTGGAGTAGATCGGCCACGTAGGAGGCTTCCAACTGGCCAATCCAGCGCTCCTTGGCTTCCTTCAAGGTCATGCCGGCAGATGATGATTCCGCGGGGTGCGTCTCATCGACGGACCCGGCGCTCGGGCGGAAGTGCGCGGGGAGCTCGGCGAGCGTTATCATCTCACCCTCCGCCAAAGCGCATGCGCGCTCCACCACATTTTGAAGCTCGCGGACATTGCCGGGCCATCGATAGCTCGCGAGGGCGATCATGGCCTCGGGCTCGAACCCCTTGACGGTATCGCGGGAGTATTTTTCCAGGAAACTCGTCGCGAGCAGCTCGATATCGCCCAGACGCTCGCGCAAAGGCGGAAGCGCGATGTCGATGACATTGACCCGGTAATAGAGGTCCTCGCGGAATTTGCTTTCGGCGACGCGCGCGCTCAGATTGCGGTTGGTCGCAGAGACGATGCGGACGTCGACGTCGATCTGCCGGATGCCACCGAGGTGACGAATCTGGCGCTCCTGGAAAGCACGCAGCAACTTGGCCTGGAGCGGCAAGGTAAGCTCCCCGAGTTCATCGAGGAACAGGGTTCCCTGGTGGGCGGTCTCGATAAGTCCGCGCTTGGCCGAGGATGCGCCGGTGAAGGCGCCTTTTTCATATCCGAAGAGTTCAGACTCGAGCAGATTTTCCGGAAGCGAGGCACAATCGACGGGCACGAACGGCTGAGCGGCGCGCGGACTGTTGGCATGGATGGCGCGCGCGATCAGTTCCTTGCCGGTGCCGGATTCTCCCAGAATCAGGATATTGGCGTCGGAACGCGCAGCCTTGCGAACCATCTCGAGCACCTGCTGGAGGGCGGTGCTTCGACCGACGATGTTCTCGAAACCGAACGCGCCGAGGAGCTGTTCGCGCAAATTGAGGTTCTCGAGTTCGAGACGCCGCCTGGTGAGGGCGCGCTCGACGGCGATCCGGAGCTGATCGACAGAAAAGGGTTTGGAAAGATAGTCAAATGCCCCGGCCTTAACCGCGGCGACCGCGGATTCGACGGTCGCGTGGCCGGTGATCATCGTGACCGGTACGCGGGGATCGATCTCGCGGGCGCGCCGCAACAGCTCCAGGCCGTCCATGTCCGGCATCCTCAGGTCGGTGAGGAGCAGGTCCGGATGTTCAGACTCGAGCAGGCGCAGCGCTTCGTGGGGATCGGTCGTGGTGAAGCAATGGTAGCCGGCGGAGGCGAGGATCCGGCGGGAGCTTTCGATGATGTCGGGCTCGTCGTCGAGAATGACAATGCGGCCGGAAGCCATGATGTCGAGAGACTACTCCATCCGCAGGCCGCAGAAAGCCCTACCGCGGAGCATCTTTCGAGGGCAGGAAGATGGTGAAGGTGGTGCCCTTGCCCAACTGGGAGTGAACCTCGAATCTGCCGCCGTGTTCCTGGACTATTCTGCGCGATAGCCACAGCCCCAGGCCGGTTCCATTGGTCTTGGTGGTGTACAACAGGTCAAAGACCTTGCTCAGCGCGGCAGGCTCGATGCCCTCGCCAGTATCTTTGACACTCAGATAGAGCCAGCCAGGTCGATCGTCGAGGAGTCCCGAGGCGACGGTTAGAACGCCTCCGCCGGGCATGGTATCGCGGGCGTTACTGAAGAGGTTGATCAGGACACGCTCCAACGCGGTGCTGTCTCCCACGACCTGCGGGATGTCTCGATCGACGTTGAGGTCGACCTTGATACCGCTGTCGCGAAGCTGCGCGCCCATCAGGAGCAGAGCACCATCAATCACCCTGCTGAGCTGCAAAGGAAGCAGCCGGTTTTCGCGTTGCCTGGAGACGCGCAGGAATTCGCCAACGATCCGGCCGGCCCGCTCGGCGTGGCGATGGACCACGCGCAGATCTTCGACGACTTCCCCGGAGATATTCGCGGGAGCCTGCAACAAGAGCTCGGCGCGAGAGAGAATTATCTGCAGAGGATTGTTCAAGTCGTGAGCTATGCCGGCGGCGATGGTACCCAGGGAGGCAATGCCCTCGGCTCTCCTCGCTTCGCGCTCCAGCTCAAGGCGCTGGGTGATGTCGATCACCGAGGCGACCACCACGTCGCCGCGGCGAGTTGCCGGGGCGTAAGTGAGGCTTACTTCGACCGGGAATTCGGTGCCGTCCTTGCGTCTGCCGACGAGGTTCAAGCCCGAACCCATCGCGCGGGTACGAGGCGCCTGGAAGTAGTTCTCGAGATGCCGGCGATGATCAGGGCGCAGGCGGTCGGGAAGCAGGACTTCGACGGGCTGACCAGGCAGCTCGTCCCTGGCATAGCCGAAGACGGACTCGGTCTTCGGATTTACCTCGAGGATGCGGCCGCTTCGATCCGCCACGATCAGGCTTTCGGTAGCGGCTATGAAATACTCTTCGTAGGGCATACGAGGCTCGAAAGTGCGGACGATATTTTCGCCCGACGCGTTTCGACTGGGTTATGTCCGCCAAGCCGGCAACGAAGATAATCTCACCTGACCGCGGTACAATTCCAGCGCGCCCAACGGGCAATCCCCCCAAGCCTTGCCCGGCCAGTCTCCACCCGCGTACAACCCTTGCGATGGATCGCGAAGAAGTCCGATGCGCCGCGGAAGCGCCTGCGCGGAGCTGGATCTTGCTCGTCGCCGTAATCGTGCTGGTACTGCGCATGCCCGCGATGGTGAACGCGAGCATGTCCGGCGCCCCGACATCCGAGTCGCTCGTCCCCCCGATGGTCAACGGCAAACCGGTGAAAGTGAAGCTGGGGCTGTTCGTGACCAACCTGGTCGAGGTCGACGAGGTAAAGGAAAAATTCCACATCAGCGGCTACCTGACGATGACGTGGAAGGACCCGCGGCTGGCGTTCACGGGCAACGCGCCCGGAGAGCAGCGGGAGTATACGCCCAGCGACATCTGGATACCGAAGATATTTATCATCAACGCCGCGGAGCAGCGCCAAAAGTTCAGCATCAATATCCGGGGCGACGCCGACGGGACGATCCACTACGTGGAATTGTTCCAGGCGGAACTAACGACCTCGTACTATCTTGAAGCATTTCCCTTCGACAGCGAATCGCTGGAGATATATATCCAGCCGTTCCTGGACGAACGGGGCACGGTTTCACTGAGCTACGATCGATCGATGAGCGGGGTTGCCACGGAGCAATTCGTGGAACTGGCGCAGTGGCAGATCAAGGGATTGAGCGCGATCGAAGTCGAGGCGCCGATTGGCGAGACCGGCCAGAACATCTACGAACTGGAAGTCGACCTGCAGGTCCAGCGGCGTTACCGCTACTACCTGTGGAAGATCTTTTTTCCGCTGTTGGCGATGGTCGCGATCGCGTACTCGGCGTTCTGGATCAGAATAACCGACTACTACACGCAGATATCGATCACGCTGACGGCGATTTTGACCGAGATCGCCTTCCTGTTCGCGATTTCCTCCAGCCTGCCGAAAGTGCCCTACCTGACTTTCATCGATGCGTTCTTCCTGCTGAGCTTCGTGTTCAGCTGCTCGTCGATGATCGAGCTGATCGCGGTCCACCAGGCACTCGAGAGAGGTTTCCAGGCGCGCGCCGAACGGATTCGCAGGCTGTCCAAGTACTTTGGACCGCTGGTGTACTTCGCGTTGATCGGTCTGTCGGCGATGGTCTTCTTCGTGGGCAGTCCACGCCGGTGAGCTAGCGGGCGCGCTGGCCGGGGCGGTCCGCGCGGACCAGGGGCACGCACATCGCGGCGGCGATTGCGACCACCCCGAGCACGATCAGGGTGAGCTTGATCATGATGGCGGCGATGGCGCCGCCGGCCATCGAGGAGAACGCCTCCGCTCCGACCTGCAACGCCTGGTTGTTGCCCATGACTCGTCCCTGGTCCTTCTCGCCCGCTGCCACCGAAAGCAAGGTCGCGCACGACGGCAAGCACATCGCGAGCGATGCGGAGGTCAGGAACAGCGTGACCCAGAGGGCTCCGACGGGGCGCGGAATCACAATGCAGATGGCGAAAACGCCGGTCAGCAAGGCCGACCAGAACGTCAGCGTGCGGATATTCACGCGGGCCGACACGAACCCGGTCAACCATATATTGGACAGGACGATGGGAAACCCGACCCACGCGATAAATTCCGACACTCGCGAAACACCCATGTGGAATTCATCGACCAGGTACATCGGGTAGGAACGGAAGAACCCGTAGATAGCGAAGTAGAGGAGGAAATTGAGCCAATAGAGCGAGCGCAGGCGGCGGTTGAGAATTACACCGGAGAGGTTGGTGAATGCTTCCAGATAGCTCACCGGGTGGCGCGACTCGGGCGGATTGGTCTCGGCAAACACGATCGCGGTGACGACGGTGAGGATGGCGAGCAGGACCATCACCACCCAGAAAGGGGTGGAGTAACCGAACCATGGGGAGAGGCTGCGGTCGGCGAGTTTACCGCCGGCGAGGGGGCCGATGATGAAGGCCGAACTGACGCTCATGTAGATGTAGCCGAAGAAACGGTTGCGTTCTTCGGGCTGGATGACATCGGCGATCGCACTCTGGGCAGTGACGATATTGGCTTCGGCGAGGCCGCAGATGAGGAGGCCGGCGGTGAGGAGAGCGAAGTTGCCGAGAGTCAGTGCAGTCGAGACGACACCGTAGCAGAGGGTGGTAATCGTCAGGGAGATCAGGAGCACGGGCTTGCGCCCGAAGCGATCGGAAAGCGCGCCCATGACGGGCGAGCCGATGAACTGGCCGAGCGGATAGATGCTGAGCAGAAAACCCAGCAGGATCGTCTTGTGGGCCATCGGCGCGCCCGCCGCAACCATCGCGGTCTCGCCCTTGATGATCATCGGGGTGAACACGGTGATCATCAGGCTGTAGCCGACAAAGCCGGAGAAGATGACGACGTAGAGAGGAAGCAGCTGCATCCGGGATGAATGAAGGACGGGTCGCGCAGAGGCTGGGGGATGCGAGGTGACGGCTTCGGACATGGAGCATTCTCTATAGCGAATCGCAACGTTTGGGAGCAGCCTCAAAGCCTGATCGGAAAATGCCGGACATGGCGTCGTTCTCCGGCTCTGTCGGGGATCTTCTCTCCGACAGTCCCCCTCAACGTTATCCCGGGCGAAGCCGAGGGATCTCGACGAACGTGACGCGTGCGACCAACGGTCCAAACAAAAGCAATCGATGCGTCGAGCTGGGGGGTGTGAATTTCGGCACCGATGAATCGAAGCGTCGTGGCTTCTTAATCTGAACTGACAGTAGCAGGCGATTCACCCGCTGAGGTCCCTCGGCTCCGCATCGGAATGCTCCGCTCGGGATGACGGTACGAATGGATGCGGTGGGCCCTCCTGCGCCAAGGCTTCGGAGGCGAGCCACTCCTGCGGCAAGGAGTTACACAACGTCATCCCGAGCGAAGCCGAGGGATCTCAGCGAACCGATGTATGCCGCGAACGATACAGACAAAGAAGGCCATGGACGCACCTGGTGGTCACCTCTGAGTGTTTGCCGCGCACGATGAATCGAAGCATCGCGGCTTCCTAGTGTGAACTGATAGTGGCAAACGATTCACCCGCTGAGGTCCCTCGGCTCCGCATCGGAATGCTCCGCTCGGGATGACGTTCGGGCGTTGGGCGGGAGTGATTGAGGACTGGTGGTTCGACGGGAATTTTTCACAAACTTTCGGGATGACGTGTTGCGATGAGGGCGATGTCAGTAAAGCTTTGGTCGAATGTTGTGCGACGCTTCAGAAGTAAATCGCATCGACGTAGAGGCCGTTCTGGAGGGCATCGGGGCCTTCCGCGATGCCCGGGCTCCACATGTTGAAACTCTCGACTTCGCTGCCCAGCGAGCAGATTCGTGCCGAACCGGCAGACGGGCTGGAGGTGAAGATCGAAAGCGTATCGATCCCTTGTGCGACAAGTTTCGCGCACCACGCCCTCAGCAAGTCCTCAAGCTCGTCTTCGGCTCCGGGCAGGAAGCCGTAGTCGAGCACCAACGCGCGGCGCGATACCGTCCGCCTTCCCTGTGATTCCGTGATCACTTTCAGCGAATCGCCGGCGGGCCAGACACCGACTACGGCGCGGTCCGTCATCAACATATTGGGCCATGAGTATTGCCGTGGAGCCCTGCCAAGGCGGGCGCCAAGAGATTCGACCGTGTAGGGAACGAACATCTCCTCGCGGCCGTGAGTGACATTCAGGATCTCGACGATGCGCGCGGCATCGCCCGGGGTAGCGGCGCGTCCGACCGCGGCGCCGGCGAGAGAATCGCTGGCCAGCTGCACGCGCTCGATGGTGATGGGCCACTTGTTGCGAGTGTTGATAAAGCCGTGCTGCATGCCGGCGTTGTTGACGGAGATGTACGCGTTGGAGCCGTCGACGTCCTTCCAGTAGTGGTCGAATGCGCGATTGACGGCGCCCCAGAGGCCTTTGCGCTGATGCTCCGGCATCACGCGCAAATGCGCGACCGTCACGATCGGATGAATCACGCCGGCGACGCGGACCTTGTGCATCGCGCCGCAGCTCACGGCGGCGGGTTTGTCATCGACGAACGCGATGCCCACAGTCGCTTCCTCCATGAGGCGCGCGAATGCGAAATAGTCGTCGCCGCGGTCGAAGTACATCGAGGTGTCGCCGAGCACGATGGGGCATCGGCGCTCGATTTCGGCCAGCGCGGCGGCATCGGCTTCAGTGGCCTTGCGGACTTCCAGCTTGAAATCGTTCTTGCGCTGCAGGTCGGCTTTTGCGATCCGATGGGGCGGATCGGATTCGACCTCAAGAACAAACTTGAGCTGGTGTCCCTTCGCGGTGGAGATCGAAACGGCGATGGAAAACTCATCGGCTTTGTCGATCGCCAGTTCAGCGATCTGGCCGGAGCGGCTGACAAACCACGCCCATCGCGAACGCTCGTCCTCGGGCTCGCTGGCTCCGTAGATTCGCCTGCGGAGTTCCGGCGTGTAGCGATCGCGGTCGGCAGGCGTGGCGCCCTCGCCCGCCGACATCAGGCAGCCGAGGTACCAGCGCAACTGAGCCCCAGCGAGAGAAGGCGGGATTTTGTCCAATAGCGGAGAATTCATGAGCGGCCTGATCTCGCGGACCGATCGGGTGGAGTTCAGCGCGGATGCCTCCAAACAAAAGTTGAGGTTCTGCTAGTGCGTAGTTTTGGTGAGCCGGGAGAGACTCGAACTCTCGACCCAAGCATTAAAAGTGCTTTGCTCTGCCACCTGAGCTACCGGCTCACCGTATTTGAAGGACAAATGATTGCAGGGAAACAAAGTCTTTGGAAGGCGCGCGGCGCCGACTGCGCACAGAAGAAAAAGGCGCGGACGGTTTCATGCACCGTCCGCGCCTTTTTATAGCGACTGCAGGTTGCGATCAGTCGGACGCGCCGCCCGGATTCATCACGAAGACGCTGCCTTTCTTGCCGATGTGAATGCAGACGATGTCGGGCTGGTTGAACTCGGGGGTGCAGATCGGCTTGTCGATCGACGGGCACTTGTAGAGATTCGGCCCCTGCTGCTCGCACTTGCTCAGATCGAAGGTCATCTCGATCTTCTTCTGCTTCTTGGTAGGGGCCTGCGCGACGGCGACTCCCCCGAGCAGCGCCAGCATCGCAGCGCCCCCCACGATCGTAGCGAGAACTCGACCAAGGTTCTTAGCTGTCACTTGAATGCTCCTTCTGGCTGCGGTCCATAATGCCGTTAGTCGGCGGAGTTTTCATAGCATATTTGCGCGCATTTCAAAGCCTGCCCGCCCGGGAGCGGCCACTCAAGGCCCGCGCCGCGACGGCGGGAAGGAAGGTGCGCGCATAGCGCAGGTAATTGCGCATCCGCCACGGGTCGAGGCTGATGGCGCAGGAAAATGCGCGGCGAGCGGTCTCGCGATCGCCCGCGGCGAGGGAGTGCAGCCCGATGTAACCGAGGATACTGCGTGGCGCGCGCTCGCGCGCCTGGACGAGGGCGGCCGCGGAACGGTTCCATCGGGCAAGGACCAGCCCCTGGAAAATCCTGCCGGCTTCTTCCTGGCCGCCGGGAGGTTTCAGGGGTTTCGGGAAATGAGCGAAGCGCCATTCCGCGAGAACCTCTTCGACGTGGACAAACTCGCCCTGCTCTCTCATCAACAACCACAAGAACACGTCCTCGAAGCTGGTCAGCTGCTCGGGCCATCCTCCGGCAGCATCGAGGGCGGCGCGGCGCATCACGACGCCGCTGGGCATGATCGGCCGCAAGCGATCGAGCATGTCATCGACGGTGGGGGCTCTGCCTTCTCCCGCCAGCGCCGTCATGAGCGGCCTGCCCTCGCTGTCGATGACGGCGACATCGCAATAGGCCATGGATGCATCGGGGTGCGTATCGAGGGCCGCAACCATCCGCTCCAGCATCGCGGGACGCCAGCGATCGTCGGCATCGAGGAAGGCCAGGTACTCGCCCGACGATTCGCGCACGCCGTAGTTGCGCGCCGCGGAGGGTCCGCGATTGGGCTGGCGCAGAACGGTTATCGCGGAGCCGAACGATGCGAGCACCTGGGGGCCGGTATCGCTCGAGCCGTCGTCGATCGCGATGACTTCGAAGTCGCGAAAAGTCTGGGCCTGGATACTCTCGATCGTCGCCGCGACTGTGCGGGCGGAGTTGAAAACGGGAATTATCGCTGAGACGCGCGGCATCGCAGTAAGGAGGGTCAGGCGCCGGCCGCCCCGGATTTCGACGTCGCTTTGCGGCCGTACTTCCAGCGCGACAAATCACGCCCGATCAGGCGTTCGAGGCCCTCGACTTCAGGGCGGAAGTGTTCGCGCATGCGTTTTTCCGTTACCGGATCCATCTCACCGAATTCCTCACCTCCGCCAAACGCACGACGCCACACGCCGAGGTTCTCGAGCACGGCGTGCGTGCGATGCCATCGATGCTTCAGCATCCAGTCGCGGGCGTTGCGGGCATTCCGCGCGATGCGCCGGCTGCGGGGCGCGTGGGTAACGGTGTTCACTCGCTCGGTGGCCGCGGGCGTACCCGCGATCGAGAAGCGCGGGACATCGACGAAATCGCACACGCTATCGAGGTAGCCCTGCGGATTCGCCTCGAGGTCATCATAGAAGAGCACCAGCACGCGATCGGTCCCGAACAGACGCTGCAAGTTGGCAAGGTGGAAAGCATAGCGGCTGGACTCGCGAATGACGTCATTGCGAGCCACGGTTTCCTCGAATGCCGCGCGCGTCCAGGCATCGCGGCGCATGGTGCGATAAGACGACCACGCACGCTCGGCAGGGTCGCGCAACGAGACGAGAATCCTGCAAGCGGGGATTGTCGCGGCAATTCGTTCGTAGGCCCGCGGGATGCCGAAGTAGTTGGGATCGATCTCACCCATCGGGCGATCAGGGGGGCAATCAGAAAAATACCCGAGGTACCAATCCAGCCCGTGGTCGAAGTGCCGCGAGAAGAAATCGGTTTCCTTGGTGCTCGGCAGCCCGACGTGGCCGGTCAGAACCCGGTGCAGCCAGGTGGTGCCGGTGCGTTGCGGACCGACCGCGACGAAGTCAGGAAGCCTTCGGTCTGAGCTCATTCGATGCGGCCGCGGGTCGAGGCCTGGCGTTCTCGAGCGCCGTCGATACGGGAGCGGAATCGTCACGGCCACGAGCAGTCTTCCAACCGGAGAGATCGAAGCCGAGTAACCTCTCGAGCTCCTCGATCTCGGGCAGGTACATCGCCCTGAAGTGGGCATCCTGCTCGGCGCTGAGCGGGGGAAATTTCTCGCCGCCGCCCGCGCACCAGCTCCATACGCCGAGCCGCGCGAGCAGAGTGGCGGTGCGATTCCAATCGCGCTCGCGCAGCATGATCCGGAGATGGCGCGCGTTCTGTGCGATCTTGAAGTTGCGCGGCGCGCGGTCGAAAGAGTTGATGACTTCGCGGCGATCCGACCGGCCGGCCAGCGAGATTCGTCCGGCGCCGACGAAGTCGGTTATCGAATCGAGGTAGGCCTGCGGCCGGCGGCGAAGATCGTCATACAGGGTGACCAGGAACCGATCGCGCGGGAAAAACGAAAACCAGCGCTCGAGGTTGCGCGCATAGAGACTGCCCTGCGCGAGAAACCGATCCTTCCGCAATGCTTCCTCGACCGGCAGGCGAGTGAACGCGTACCCACGCATCATCTTGTAATGCGAGTACATCCGGTCCACCGGATCGCGCAGAGTTACGATAAATTTGCAGTTCGGAATGACCTCGGCGATCCATTCGGGCGCGCGCGGGCCTGCAAGGTAAGGACAGATTTCCGCGATCGGGCGGTCGCCCTTGCAATGCTTGAACAGGCTCGCGTACCACTCGACGCCGCGCGAATGATAGCGCTCGAAGAACTTGGTCTCCTTGATATCGCGCGGGAGATCGACGTGGCCCAGGAGCTTTTCATGCAGCCAGGTCGTGCCGGTGCGCGCCGGCCCTATACCGAGAAAGTCGGGCAGCAGGCCCCACCTGGTCCGGCTCATGCCGCTCGGGCCTCGCGCGGCCGCTTCCAGCGGGAGAGATCGCAGCCGAGCAAATTCTCGAGCGCTTCCACCTCGGGAAGGTAGCGCTGCCGCAGGCGGGCATCCTGTTCGGCAGTCAGGCGCGGGTAGCGATTGGGACCGCTGAAGCAGAAGGTCCACAGGCCAGCCCGATCGAGCGCATTGATGAGAGAGTAGGCGCGCCGGTCGCGCAGCCAGTACATCGCGTGCCGCGCGTTCTGCGCGATGCGGCGGCTACGCGGGGGTCCCTGGAATTCGTTGACCTTCTTTCCCGATGAGTCCACGGGAGGCAGGGGAAACCTGGCGATGCCGGTGAAGTCGCAGAATCGATCGAGGTAGCCCTGCGGGTTCGATGAGAGATCTTCGTACCAGGTGACCATCACCTGGTCGCGTCCGAATGCATCGAACCATCGGCGCAGATTGGCCGCGTACTGATTGCCGCGATCGATGTGCGGGCGGGTTTCGAGAACCTCCTCGAACGACCCGCGTGCCCATGCATAGGCCATCAGCAGTTTGTAGTTGGAGTAGGCGTGATCGACAGGATCGCGGAAGCAGACGACGAGCTTGCAGTCAGGAAGCAGCGACTTGATGCGAGTGGGCGCTTCGGCATCGATGAAATAAGGGCAAATCTCGCCGATGGGGCGATCGCCGCGGGCGTGGCGGAAGTGCGATGCGTACCAAGCGACGCCCTTCGCGTAGGAGTGATTGAAGAACTGGGTTTCCTTGACGCCCTCGGGCAGGTCGGCATGCCCGACCAGCACTTCGTGGAGCCAACTGGTGCCGGTGCGGCCGGGGCCGATGCCCATGAAGTCGGGCAAGGCCATGTTTCCGCGGCGCATGCTTAAAGGGAATTCTCCAAGGAAGTGGGCCCGCTATCGCCTTGAAAACGGGCTAAGCAGCGAAGCTAACATCCGATACCCCGGCGAACAAGGCGGGTGGCCGCCTCTCCAACGTGATCCCGTGCGGAGCGGAGGGATCCCAGCGAACACCCGGCGTACCACCATGAGACAGATAAAAACTTCACCGATGCATCGGGCCTCCACGTACGCGAAGAATGGCGGCTTTTTGCCAAGGACGATGAATCGAGACAGTGGTGCCGTTTAGTCTGTTCCGACAGCTGCAGCCGAAGCATTCACCGAGGTCCCTCGGCTCCGCATCAGAATGCTCCGCTCGGGATGACGTTCGGGCGTTGGGCGGGAGTGATTGAGGACGGCGGTTGGACGGCAATTTTTCACAAACTCTCGGGATGACGGGTTGGGGTGAGGGTGGTGAAATTGGAGCTTTTTCGGAAGTTGCTCCGAGAGGACTCATTGCGATTCTTCCAACGCGCGCTCAAGGATGCTGATGCCCTCTTCGGCCAGTTCCAGCGACGCGGTAAGAGGCACCAGCACTCGCAGCACGTTGGAGTAAAGGCCGCAGGCGAGAATTACCAGTCCCAGGTCGGCGGCCTTGAGGACGGTCTTGCGCGCGAGATCGCTCGCCGGCTCGCGCGTATGGCGATCGCGGACCAGCTCGATCGCGAGCATCGCACCCAACCCGCGCACATCGCCGATACAGGCGAAGCGCGGATCGCGCGACATCGAAAGCAGGCGCTCGCGAACCCGCGCACCGAGCTTTTCCGCGCGCCCGAGGATGTCTTCATCGCGCATCACATCGAGGACCGCGAGGGCGGCGGCGCACGCGACCGGGTTGCCGGCGTAAGTACCGCCGAGGCCGCCCGGTCCGACACTGTCCATCACGTCGGCGCGTCCGGTCACGGCGGAGAGCGGAAATCCACCCGCCAGGCTTTTCGCGGTGACGATCATGTCGGGAACCACGCCCGAGTGTTCGATTCCGAACATGCGGCCGGTACGACCGAACCCGCTCTGGATTTCGTCGGCGATGAAAAGAATTCCGTGTTTGTCGCAGAGGACGCGGAGCTCGCGAAAGAAATCGGGGGGAACGACGTTGAAACCGCCCTCACCCTGTACCGGTTCGATGATGACGGCGGCAACCTGGTCGGGTGTGATCGACGAATGGAACAGCTCTTCAATCGCGGCGAGGCTCTCGGCGCTGCTGCCGCCGCGGTATCCGCCCGGAAACGGCACGTGATAGACGTCGGCCGGGAAGGGACCGAAGCCGGCCTTGTAAGGATTCATTTTGCCGGTCAGCGCCAATGCCATCATGGTGCGGCCATGGAATGCGCCGCCGAATGCGATCAGCGCGCGACGTGCAGTGGCGTGACGCGCGATCTTGACGGCATTTTCGACCGCCTCGGCCCCGGTGGTCAGGAAGATAGTCTTCTTCGGCGCGCTGCCGGGCGCGAGTTCATTGAGACGCTCTGCGAGGCGGACGTAGGGTTCGTAGGGAGTGACCTGAAAACAGGCATGGGTGACGGCGCGGAGTTGCTGTTCGACGGCCGCGATCACGCGCGGATGGCGATGGCCGATATTGAGAACGCCGATACCGCCGGCGAAGTCGATGTAGCGACGCCCTTCGACATCGCGAATCTCGGCGTTCTCCGCAGAGGCGGCGAACACCGGAAGCGAAACGCTCACGCCGCGTGGAACCGCGGACTGAAGTCGGCTCCAAAGAGCTTTGTTGGAATCCATCCGGATCAGAATCCTCCCTCGGGGAATCTTCCATCCATTGATCGACGGTACAATGGGCAGAATTGACCGTCTATGCATCTACTGGTACTCGGAATGGCGAAGTTTACGCTAATCTCTGACGAATTCAGCATATCGGGACGATTTTCTTGACCTATGGAAATGCCAACAGCTTCAGACGCCGCCGGTAGCGCGGCGGCCAAAACACCGGTCGGCCTCCATGAAATCTTCAGGGTCTTCTTCATGGCCGGCGCGATCAGCTTCGGCGGCGGCGTGGTCGCTTACCTGCGGGAATACCTGGTGAGGGCTTCGCGCTGGCTGAGCGACGAGGAGTTCATGAGCGCGCTGGAAATCAGCGAGACGCTGCCGGGACTCAATTCGGTCAATATCGCGGTGATTGCGGGCGATGACCTGCGCGGAGTCGCGGGCGCATCGGTCGCGGTCGCGGGACTGATGCTACCGGGGGCGGTGTTCGTGATGGTCCTGGGCATCCTGTGGAGTGAGAGTCGCAAGAATCCGATTGTGAGCCACTTCCTGCTCGGAATCGCGGCTGCCGCCGCCGGCCTCTTATTGGTGGTTTCGCTGCAACTGGGGAAACAGCAGTTGCTGAAGATGCCCGACCTGATGGTGGTGGTCGCGACCTTCGTGGCGGTGAGCATTTTCAAATTGCCGCTGGCGGTGGTTCTTCTCGTAATCGGCACCGTCTCGATCTGGCTCTATCGCCCTCGTCCCGAACGACCCGAGCATGTGCCCTTCTATCGTCGAACCCGGCACGACCATTACCGGCGCTGACGGGGAATCGCGATGAATTGGCAGCTGGTAAAGCTCGGATTGGTGTTCATGATGCTCTCGGTACTGGCCGTCGGGGGAGGCACGGCAGTACTGCCCGAGATGCAGCACGCGACGGTGCACTGGTTCAATCTCACCGACAAGCAATTCCGCGACATCTACAGTATCGGGCAGGTCGCGCCGGGACCGAACATGTTGATGGTCCTGCTGATCGGCTATCGGCTGGCGGGAGCGTTGGGGGCCCTGGTGGTGGGGGTCGCGTTTTTTCTGCCGGATTGCGCGCTGACGCTGGCGGCGAATCGACTCTGGATCCATTTCGCGGGTTCTCCGTGGCGACAATCGGTACAGCAGGGGATGGCGCCGGTGGCGATTGGCCTGATGTTCGCGGGCACCTACGCCATCGCGAGATTGAGCCTGGTGCACGTCACCGACGGAACGCCGGACTTCGTGGCGATCGGAATTGCGGCAGTGGTCACAGCGATCCTGCTCTGGCGGCACGTCAACCCGGGCATCCTGGTGCTGGTAGGCGGCACGGTCTACGTCTTGCTGACGCGCTAGGCGCGCTACAATCGCGGTCGTTGCGGTAAGGGCTTGAACCGGCCCACCCTTTCGTCACATCATTAACCGATCGTTCAGGAGAGAGTTTCGGAGATGGTTCTCGAGACCGAGAAGGTCGCGTCGACCGGCGATCTCTACCTGAACTCGATTGGATTCATGGATGGACCGCCGGCTGAGATGCGCAAGCTGGCGTTCGAGCGCCGCAAGCGCGGGCGGCTTGGCTGAAACGCGACGAGATGTGAACTATTGGCACATTGCACAAGCAAGTGCGTAGCGTACTGCCGCGCATTGGCACATTGTTCACCGATGTGTTGCCACGTGGAGCGTAGGCTGCCGGGAGAGGCGATGCTGGACGAGCGTTCAACCGAAGGTGACCGCAAAAATGACGATCAGCTATTGCGCATCGGGCAAAAAAGTGACTAATAGTGAGACGGCGCCGGTGCAGCGCCAGCCAATCAACCCCGCGAGGGCCGTCATCGATCGAGAGATATGCGAAAAAAGAATTCAAGCGACGTAACGTTCGGATCTTCCATCAAGGGTCAGCGCGGCGCCCTCGGCTTGACGCAACGCGAGCTCGCCAGCGAACTGGGAGTAAAAGCCTCCTACATCAGCTATCTCGAAAAGGATCAGCGCCGCCCTTCTATCACGGTGCTGAACCGACTCGGCGAGGTGCTGGGCCTGGAACGCGCGGAGCTGCTGATGTTGGCCTACCCGGAGACGCGGGCGATGGTCGACGGCGGCAAGGAGAAAGCGGCCGCGCAGCGTCGCGATGCGTGGAAGCTGTTTTCCGAGAATCGCGCCCTGCTTCGTCAATATCGCGTCAACCGCGAAGAGCTCAACACGCTGCGGCGCGTGAACATGATGGGCAAGGTCGGGAGTCCGCGTGACTTCTTGTTCGTTTTGATGGCGATTCGGCAGGCGCTGGCCAAGGAAGGCCGCTAGCAGAACGCGCGCGCTGCTCTTGCCCGGTGGGCCGGGCGGCATGCGCGATAGCGACCCGGCGGCGCTCCGAACTGAGCCCGAAAGCTCCGGATAAAATTCGACAGGTCTTCGAAACCGACGTCGAACGCGATGTCGGTGATGGCCTGCTCGCTGGTTGCGAGGCGCTGCGCGGCCCGGCACAGGCGCGCCCGAATCAACCATTGGTGAGGCGTGATTCCGGTCACGGCCTTGAAGGTTCGCAGAAAATGGCAGGGGCTGAGGCCGACGAGCGCGGCCAGGTCCACCAATCGAAGTGGACGCGCGGCGTTGCGCTCGAGATGGTGCAACACCTCCACGATCCGGGATCGATCGTGAGCAGCAACCGTCACGTCCCTGCTACGCAGGTCTCCGGCGATGCGGAGCATGCCGGCGGCGATTTCGAAAGCTACTTCCTCAAACGAGCCGTCGCCGTGCAGGGCTGAAATCGCGCGCGCGGCCAAAGGCGTGATTGCGCGTAGCGGAGGTACGCGACTCGAGCGAAACAGGGGGGTCGAAACGCCGGCGTCGCGAGCAATGCCGTCGAACAGCGCGGGATCGAACTGAAATGACAAGCAGCGATCTCCCTGCCCGTGTTCATGCGAGCACTCGTAGGTTCCTCCGAGGTTACCAAGCAGCCACGCGCCCGGGGACATAAGCACGGAACCAAGCGAGGTTCGATATACGAAGGCACCGGAGAGGACGAGAGAAACGGCGACCGACCAGTAGCGCTCCTCGAAGGGACGATCCGCGGGACCGCAGGTGCAAAGCACATCGACCACGCGCCATCCGTCGCCGCTGACCAGTGTCCCGCCCTCCGCTGTGCCCGGGGACCCCTCGCGTTCCTTTCTTTCCAGGACGACCGAAAGAGGATGCTTGTTTTTCAACTCGCTGTGCAGCGTAATTCTCCGGACCCGGAGGGCTTCGCGATCTTTTCACACGAGACTTAGATGAAGCCAGACGGGGTGCCGAGGAGAGCGGTACACGACCAGGCCATTTCCGGATAGATTGACGCAGCATGGCGGCCCGAACCCATCAGTTCTACGCGATCGCATTCGTTGAGAATCTCTCGTTGAAGGAATTGGCGCCCCACTATCCGGAAGCGCGCGTGTCCATGCATGAGCTGTACTTTCCGGTCGATTCGGGGGCCGGCGTGTACATCTACCCTTTCGGCGCGATGGTATTTCACAATGCTCCGCAGTTGCGGCGCGACCTGGAGTTGATGCGGCTGGAGCGGGCCCATCCGGGCCTCCGCACGCAGATCGTTCGCGAGGACTATTCCCTGATCGAGGATCCCGATTCCAGCGTCGGCTTGACCGACGGCAGCTTGCGCGTCGACAAGCTCACCCCGGCCCGCGCCGGGGTCGTCGCGCTGACGGTCGCCCAGAGCGCGGCGATGGAATACTACGAGCGGGTGGTAGATTCGCTGTTCGCACGCACGGGGAGGATGGTCGAACGAATGGAGACGCGCGGAACGGTTCCGGTTCGCACCAAGCCACTGGTTCGGTTTATCGGCGAGGCGATTACGAACCGCAACGAAGTGCTCTCGGTGCTGCATCTCCTCGACAAGCCCGATGCGACGTGGGAAGACGCCGCGATGGACAGGATCTACGACGATCTGCGCACCGAGTTCGACCTCGCGGACCGCTATGCCGCGCTGGAGTTAAAGCTCAGAAGCGTACAAGAAGCGCTCGAACTAGTCGTCGATGTGGCGCGCGACCGCAGGCTCCTGCTGCTCGAAGTAGCGGTCGCGCTGCTGATTCTCACGGAGATCCTGCTGCCCTTATTTCACGTAATGAGATAAGCGATTCGCTGGCTTCCTGATGCCGCAATTTCCGCTCGACACTTTTCGCCGGCGCCTGGTGGCGGCAGTGCTGTCCGGCGCGCTGATCTCGATCGCCGAGAGCCTCCATCCGTGGTGGCCGGCCGCGTGGCTCGCTCCTGTTCCGCTGCTTGCGGCGGCGTTTGTCGCCCCGCGCTACGAAGCGAGCTGGCTGGCGATCGTCGCAGGCCTGATCGGATGCACGAGTACCGGTCTTTATTACGTGACGGTGGCGAGCCCGATCGTGGCAATTCTGATCGCGGCCGGGCGCGCGTTGAGCCTGGCGGTTCTAATCAACATCGCGCGAATGCTCGTGGCGCGGTGGCGTCATTGGCTCTCGATCTTTGCGTACCCTACCCTGACGGCCGGGCTGGATACTTTAATCGGGGCATTTTCGCGCCATGGATCGGCGGGCAGCCTCGCGTACAGCCAGATGAACGCGCTGCCGATACTCCAGGTAGCGTCGCTGGCGGGAACCAGCGGTATCGTGTTCGTCATCAATCTTTTCGCATCCGCTGTCGCGGTGGCCTGGTACCATCGTGGGCAGCAAAAGCACTATCGAATCGGCTACATCCTGGCTGCCGGCATCGTCGTGCTCGCCGTGGGCTTCGGGAGCGCGCGGCTGATCAGTGCGCCCAGTGAGCCGGAAGTGAAGGTCGGCCTGATCGTCGTGGACACCGCGCCGGGCGCCAAAGCGCCCTCACCCGAGGTGCCACCGTGGACGTATTACTGGAGCGCGATCGCGCAGGCATCGCGCGAGGGTGCAAGGATCGTGGTGCTGCCCGAGAAGATCGCCGCGTTCACATCCGGGCAGATCGCGCCGATCCGCGATGCGCTTGCTCGCGCCGCGGAGAGCAACAAGGTGTTCCTGGTAGCAGGAGTCACAGTGGTGCTGACGGGTCATAAGGAGAATCGCGCCTGGATGTTCGATCCATCCGGCGCGATGGTGGCGGACTATTCGAAACGACACCTGGTCCCGGGATTTGAGGATGCGTTTGTGGCGGGCGGCAACGAGATGGTGAGAATCATCGATGGGAACCTGACCGGAATCGCGATCTGCAAGGACATGGACTTCCCGCGGCTGGGCCGCGACTACGCCGAACAGGATGTAACCATGATGCTGGTTCCGGCGTGGGACTTCGGCGGCGATGCGTGGCTGCATTCGCGGATGGCGGTCCTGCGCGGCGTCGAGGGTGGATACACGATAGTCCGCGCCGCGCGCGAAGGAGTTCTCACCATCAGCGACCGCTACGGAAGAGTCCTCGACGAGGTGGCGAGCTCCGGGACGCCATACAGCAGCCTGGTCGCGATGGCGCCGCTCGCCACGGAAAGAGAGACCCTCTATGGGGTGCTCGGCAATACTTTTGGGTGGCTCGCGCTGGCGTTCGGCATCGCGATCTCGATACGCGCGGCAGTAACCGTAAACCTCTGGAACTGGTTGCGCGCCGGGAGCCGCTAGGGTCTGTCGCGCGAGCGTGGGCACGCGTAGCGTCGATCAACTGACGGCGTGTGGCTCTGCATGGAGGCGCCGCTGCAGGATTCGTTTGGCCTTCTCCAATTCCTTCTTTCGAGAAGGGCTCAGATTCCTGCCCCCGCGGTTGATGAACATCTGAACCATCCGGATGGCCGAGCCGATCCCGCCGGGTGACACACGCTTGCGGGCCATGATGCGGGCCACTTCGGCGGCGGGTTTCGTGAAGGTGCCGGGCGGTGGAAAGGTAGACTCGGTCTTGATCCTGGCTGCCCAGCGGCGTTTTCGAGGTACACGAGATTTTGCCATCGGCTTCCGAGCCCGGGTTGAGCGCCTTAGCGTCGATGCCGACGCCGCGCCCTGGTCCGCGCCGCTTTCCTGGCCGCAATACTGCGGGACGCTCGAGTACGGCGGCGCGCGGAAGAACGCGCCTGTCGAGCGAGCGCTTCAGGCGAAGCAGCCTTGCGGCCTTCGCGCTTCAGGGCTTTCTGAATCGCTCGCGATCGCGTCCGCGCGGGTTTGCTTCGCTTGCGACCGCGGCGAAGTTCGCGCTGCGCCTGGCGGCGGGTCCGCTGCGAAGTCTTACCGCGCGCGGGAGCTTTCAGTTTGACCCCGGCACACCGCGCCTTTGAGAGTCCAATCGCGATGGCCTGCCTGGTCGATCGAGCTCCGTGCTTGCCTTCGCGAATGTGATCAATTTCCTCGCGAACAAATTCGCCGGCCTGGGTCGATGGAGACTTGCCCTCGCGTTCATCCTCACGTGCTCGTTCCAGAGTTTCCTTTTCCGGCATACCAATGACCTCCGATTTGCTGACGCAGGCGGACTTCCTAGAGGAGGGTTTTCCGATACCAGGATCGCATATGCGCCTCCATTTTATTGAGGGCAAGCCGCGTGCCACCCAGAGGTCCTGGCGAAGAGAGTCGAAGCGGGCCAGGTGGGCCAATGGGAACGTGCAGAATCTTCCGTTTTTGTCATCGACACGTTTCCGTGGCAAAGTACGAAGGGAACGAAATTTCGGGAGGATTCACACGGATGCCATCCATACCCGTTGTGCCAGCGAAAGCGCCCTTTTCTGACGCGATCGAGGCGTTGGCCCGCGCAGGATGCGTGGTGGTCACGGGAGTTACGGACGAGGCGCAGCGGCGCTCGCTCAAGAGCGAGCTTCAGCCCTGGATCGATGCGGCCGACGTTGGCAGGAGCCTCAATGAAAAATATGCCGAGGATGGCGGTCCGTCGGATTTCTATCCGGGCCACACCAAGCGCATCACGGCGCTGGTAGCGCGGTCCCGGACCTTCTGCGACTTCGTGACGCATCCGCTGATGCTTGCAGTGTGCGATGCCCTTCTGAAGCCCAACTGTCACGCCTACCAGGTACATGCGACGGCCGGGCTGGTGGTGGGACCGGGCGCGACCGTGCAGGTGCTGCATCGCGAGGAAGATCCATTCAACTTTTTCAAATTGCCGCGCCCCAACATGATCGTCGCCAGCATGTGGGCGATTAGCGATTTCACGGAACTCAACGGCGGGACGCACCTGGTTCCGGGAAGCCATCGATGGCCGGCAGAACGAGTCGCGCGCGATGACGAAGTTGTCGCGGCAGAGATGCCGGCGGGTTCGGTACTGCTGTGGATGGGTGGAACGCTGCATGGCGCGGGGGCAAATCGATCCGAGAGCGATTGGCGCTACGGAGTCTTTCTGTCGTACTCGCTGGGATGGCTGCGGCAGGAAGAGAATCAGTACCTGGACGTACCGAAGGAAGCCTTGCGCACATTGCCGCCGCAGGTGCGGGACCTGGCGGGCTTCAAGATGCACATGGCGCTGGGCTACTCGGATACTCGCGTGAAGCAACCTGGCTAGCGATCGCCCAGAGCTTCTTACCGGCGACGGAAATCCTGATAGTCTTGGTGGTTGTCCCCAGGGACGGGCGGTTAGCTCAGCGGTAGAGCATCGGCCTTACAAGCCGAGGGTCGCAGGTTCGAAACCTGCACCGCCCACCAAATAATCTCGACAAATTAGGGCATTATTTGGGATCACCCGAAAGGCCCATTGATCTTCGAAGGAATTTCCTGCAATTTTCCTGCAGCTACCTGATGCAAAAACGACGGAACGGATTTCGATGGCAACAATCTTCAAAAACAAATCCGGCAATTGGGAAGTGCAAATTCGGCGGCGCGGCTATCCAGCGCAAACAGCCACCTTTGACACCAAACCTCAGGCTCGCAAATGGGCTGACGCGGTTGAAGGCGACATGGCCCGAAGCCGCTTCGTGCCAGCAGATGAGGCTGACCGAACTAGCTTTCGGGAAGTGATCGAACGCTATGAGACGGAGATACTGCCCGGTCTCCGGGGCAAGGTCCAGGACGCGTCGCGCCTCCGCGCTCTTAAGAAGCTGGCGCTGAGCGGTAGAGCCATAGGTCTTATACGGTCTGCGGACATCGCCGCCTATCTCAAAGAGATGGAAAGCAAAGGCTATTCTGCCGACACTATCCGTCTGCATCTCGGCATAATATCCCGCTTGTTTGCGGCGGCGCGAAGGCGATGGGGCATGGAGTCCATTTCCAATCCCATCCAGTTCGTCCAAAAGCCCAAAACCGTGCCGGGCCGCGAACGGCGGGTAACGATCGAAGAGGAAAAACAGCTCCTCGCGGCAGCGCATCGCGAGCTACGCGACGCGATGGTGCTCGCGATCGAAACCGCGATGAGGCGAGGCGAATTGCTCAAGCTTCGCTGGGAGCACATTGACTTGCGAGCAGCTACGGCGCGAATCATTGAAACCAAGACCGATGTATCGCGCACAATTCCACTGACACCCCGCGCTCTTGAAACACTTAAGAGCATGCCGAGGCGCATCGACGGCCAGCTATTCTCTTGGCACGACGCCCATTCGGTCACGCGAGGGTTCGAGCGACTATGCCACAAGCTCAAAATTGAGAATTTGCGCTGGCATGATCTACGCCACGAAGCGACCAGTCGCCTTTTCGAGCGCGGACTTGCACTCCAGGAAGTCGCCGCTGTCACCGGACACAAAACTTGGGTAATGCTTAAGCGTTATACGCACCCGCGCCCAGAGGATATAGCGCGCAAGCTTGCAACCTTCACCGCACGCGTCGAACACTCTAAGCTGAACTGATCCACATTGAGGAGGCTCTAGAAAAAGAGACGCTTCATGGAATTCGAAAGGATAGGTTTTCGTTGCCATTAGTGGCGGCACACTCGGCTGTTCAAGGTGACCAAAAGGAAGGCTTTGAACCACACAATGGACGACCTCTCAGAATTAGACCGGCATAGAATTCGACTAGAAGAGAGCTACAGAATCGAAGTTCGGAAGGAACTCGACTCAAGCAAGGGCAGTAGGGTATTTGCGTTTCTCAACAGCAATCTGGTCATTTGGGTTTTGTCAGCCGTGTTCATTTCCGCGGGAGGGTTTCTATGGCAGTGTTGGCAGAACAGGCAAGCGCTTAACGAATTCAAAGAACGAGCGAGTCTAGAGGTTGCCTATAGGCTCAGCCAGACGCTCATTAGACTCTACGAACTGTCCGATCCAAATGACCATCGCAAACTAGCACCCAATCACACAATTCAAGAAGTAAACGCAACTTTGGATGAGTTTGTGAAAGCGCCCGGGTCGAGAATCGGCCAGCTATACCCCGAGTTCTCGAGCATGAACACCATAGGTGTACTTGCCGAACTTCGCCGCCGTGCAGACCAGAGAGAGCGCGTCTCACGCTCGGAACAGATCGAGTTGAACGGTTGGTAATTGGCGACTGCGACGTTGCATCGGCATCTCCTCGACCCTCGAAGGGATGCCCCGCTCCTACCACTGCGGTTGTTGCAGACGTTCGATTGACAACCTCAGCAAGCAACGCTTTTAGACAGCCCAGCGCCGTTACTTCGACCTGAGGCACCTCGGCACGCCGGACCCGAAGACATGCTGCCCGATCGAACATCCAAGCCGGAACATTCATGCACCGTGCGGTTTGGCTCTTTCCCAGGTCACAGCGAAAGGTTCGCTCGCTGCCGCGCTCAATGACCTCGTGCATATAGACCCACCGACCGAACCAGGGATGCCACCGATAAAGCACCTCTAAACCTTCGGTCACATGGGTTTTGCCGCGTTCACTTGTACAACCACCTGCGGCCGCACAGCAGTCTCGGCGCCCTGACGCCGGTGGAGTTTGCAACGCTTAATGGACAGGAAAAACAACCGCCCCAGGAGGGGGAAATAACCGGCGGACTCTACTTATAAATGGAGGGAAATTGGGGGGCAGGCCACTCCGGAGTACGGAAACATTCGTGCGCATTCAGAACCTGTTCGATCGCAACTATTCGCAAGCATTCGGGTTTCCCGCACCACCCATCAATTTCGAAGCAGGCGCGAAACTCGATCTCTGACCCCCCACCACCACGCTAGAGTACGGGGTGCGGTCGGGATCCCTGACGACCGCGCCCCCGAAGCGTGACCCTGCGGAGGAGTCTTAGCGACCCGCCGGTTCTGGAAAGGATGTGTTCCTTCCTTATCGTGACCTGTATTGTCTTTCGGCTGCCCTCAAGACGAACAAAATGCTCGTTCAACACAACTGATAGGACATCCCTGGAGTAATCTGACAATGGCAACCGAAGTTCCGACACCGGTAACAGACCTCAAAGCCTTTGTGCCGGCCCAAGATTTTGCTCTATCGCTGCGATTCTACCAGGATCTCGGATTCCAAACGCTGTGGGCGAACGAGCAAACGGCCGAACTTCGCGTCGGCTCGTTCGGTTTTCTACTGCAGAATTTCTACGTCCAGGAGCATGCGGGCAATTTCGTGATGCACCTGATGGTCGAAAACGCAGACTTATGGTGGCAACACATCGAGACCGTAGGTTTCCGCGACAAGTATCCCGGCATCATGCTCAAACCGCCCACGCCGCAGCCGTGGGGACTGCGGGTCCTGTATCTCAGCGATCCGAGCGGAGTGCTCTGGCACATCGCAGATCAGCGCTCCTGAACACCATCGTCGGTTTAGATTGCCGCAGAAATCGGTGATTCCTTGACCACCACTGCTCGCGATAAGCATCCGCCCTACAACCGAGTCCTGGAAGCGCCAGGAATATCCACGCAGAACCAATGTCTCGCGCTCCAACAATTCTCGGTGTCAAAACGCCTCAACCCGCTTATCGTGCGCTAGAACAGTTCCTTGTGCTGTTCGAGCTGTGACGCGTCGATCGCTATCGATCCAGCCGATTCTCGAACCGGAAGCCTGACCGGCGCGCATGAAGTTCCTGACGGGTGGTCATCGAGTTTGTAGCGATTTCCGCAATAGCGGCATACCAGGTAGGCGCCTGACGCGGCGTAGCCTTTGCGGTACCGCGCGCATACCTGGCATGCGTCAATGGCCCCCAGTACATGTCCCGCTTCATCGCGACTGAGGATGAACCGAATCTCTTTGCCCGCATCGTCGCGATAGGAGAAAAACCGAACCTCACCCCGCTTGAGGGATGCCCCCGGGATACTCAACGACCCAACCCCGATGACCTCGGTGAAATGTGGTCCAGACCCAACCGCAGCCAGAGCAGCCGTGACGACTATGACCGCGACCGTGGTGGCAACCATGAACCACCGGCCGATTTGCTGTCTGGATCGCGGATGTGTCATTTCCTCATGCCCCTCCCTTGCCTTGCTAGTCCAACTCGAACTGCATCGGGACATCGAGTATCACGCGAATCGGATGTCCATCGCGATCAAGCGCGGGTGCGAAGCGCCACTGCTTGAGCGCATCGATAGCCGCCTGATCGAGCAGGGGAAGCGATTGCCTGACTTCGATTGGCCCGACAATTTCTCCTTTCTGATCGATTATCATTTCGAGCATCACAACCCCTTCAATGCCTTTCCGTCGCGCTTCCATTGGATAGATCGGGAGCACTTTTTTAGTTGGCCTCGGAGGCGTCGCTGCCAGATCGGCTGGAAATGGGTCATCGCCATAGCCACCCGGCATCCCAAGGCGCGACCCGATCCCGTTCCGTCCAGACGCAGTTGAAGCGCGGATCCCGCTGGCTCCGTTCCTGAATCCGCTTGGCTTGATGAGCCGTATCAGTCCGGCGTGTCGCTCATAGACGAATGCCGGCTGATCTTTCGGAAGTTTGACGTTGTGTAGTGACTCCTCAAGTTCTTCCATGGCGGAGTCGGGTGAAGGCGCCGAGTCCGGCATGGCCTCCGTCGACTCCTGCGAGATGTCCCGGCCAGTCACGGTCCCTTCCGGCGGAGATTCGCCGAGCGTGACTCGAACAGGTTCATCCTGCTCTGGTTCGATCACTGGCGCCGGCAGTCCCAGGAAGCTGATCGCGACTGCGATCAAAACCGCATGCACCAGGCATGAGATCGCAAGCGCCGGAAATAGCCGCCCGCGGGTTCCTTCCTCCGCTACCGCTGGAATTGTCCAAATATCGGATACGCGGGCGATCGCGTATCGGAGCGATGCCAGACCATGCGACCAAAAGCTCTTATGGTTCTGAGGTCGCGCGATCGGAAGAACCCCGGACTTGTTGACTAGCTTATGCACTACACACAACGCCGACCAACTTATGTCGATGACCTACGCATCGTGCCCAGGAATTGCTGCTGCCGATCGTTTAGCTCTGGCGATATCGACCTCTTGAATCTGAAGTTCGACACCGTCCGGATCGATCAACCGGATGCTGCGACCAAAGTCCTCTTCCTCGATGGTGCACTCATAACCCTTGGCCATCAGCCGCGCCGCGACGTCCTCGAGTTTCTCGTCAGTGACAAGTTGCAGCTCGGCGGTGCCGGGCTGGCGGCCCTTGGATACCGCCGCGTCATGAATGCCCACCGCCCCTGCATCGGCCTTCAGTTGAGCCCAGACTCTGAAGCTGGCTTCGGCGTCCAGTTCGAGACCGAGCCCTTCATAGAACTTGCGGGAGGCTTCGACATCGGCGACATATCGAATCGGTTGAACAGTGATCATCGTGTCCTCCTGTGTGGAGTGAAAATCTCCGGACTTTTGTCTGGGAATTCACTCACGGCGGCCCCGTACGCGAAGGACGCGTGAACCGGATTCAGCGATATCGGTCCACGCGATTATTATCTCGCCGGGCCCCAACGCCGCTCCGATTGGATAGGTCCCACTGCCGGCTCCGGCCGGCAAGACGGATAAAGTCGAATCAGCACGCGGCGCGATTTCTCGAAAGTAAATACGCTCTTCACCCCATCCTGCCCGCTTCCCTTGATCCCGTCCCTGGAAAACAGCGATCACTCGGTCTCCGACGTTGATGAGGTAAGGATGATTCGGATCGTGGACTAACGGTGCCAAGTCGTCTCGCACCGCAAAGCTTCGCCCCCCATCGTCTGACTCGGTGCTAAAAAGCCGCTGCTTCCCGTCGACTACGGTATGCCAGGCAACAAAAGTTCTATTTCCCAGAAAGCTTAGCGACGGTCCGGAATCGGGACAGCCGTTGATATGCCAGCCATCACGCGACACTCGCGTCTCTGTGGACCAGGTCAGTCCGTTATCGCGCGACGACGCAACCACGATGTCTCTTTCCTGATCGCGATCGACATGGCGCCATGCCAGGTACCAATTACCTTGGGCGTCCGCCTTGAGCTCGGGCCTGCAGCAAGGGCAAACATTGATCGCTATTCGCTGCGGGGCCGAGAAGGTCGCGCCGCCATTGCCGGACCGAATCACCTGGAGCACCGCGGTTCCGGGAACCGCCCCCGGAACCACCTCGTACGAAAGCCACACCACCAGCATCGTTCCATCCGGAAGCACCGCCGCGTTGAAATATGGATGATTTCCGCCGCTCTCGGCGTCGAGCGCCACGGGTGCGGAGAAGCTGTGACCAAAATCCCGGGATCGTGACATTGTAAGCTGCATTGACTGTTTGTCAGGGGCACTGCCCGTCCACAACGCATAGTAAGCGCCAGGCCGGCCCACGAGCAGGAGCGGAGTACCTTCAAGATGCGGGTGCACTTCGGCGCCCGGCCGATTCAATTGCAGAACGCGCGCAAAGGAATCTCCATCCGTCGACGAGGAATAGAAGAACAACTCGTCACCGCCTGCCGCTTGCGGCGACACCATCGTCGCGAAGATATCGCCTGACGCGAGGACCAGAAATTGCGGAGCGAGAGCCGCCTGTGCCGACATTGGACGAGCTTGCGGTTCAAATACCCATCGCGCCGGCGGCCTGCCCTCGCATCCCCAAATTTCGAGCGACGCAAGGCACAGGAACCCCGCACAGATCCTCGCCGCTATCGCCTTCCAGCAGATGCGCTTTGCGGCAATGCCCTTTTTCATACCGCTAGAAGCTGAAGCTGAGTCCACCATAGAACGAGCGTCCATCGCCCGGGAGAAAATACTGCTTGTTGCCGTCGTCCGCCTGAATCGCCGAAACCCAGGTGGCGTTGGTGAGGTTCCGCGCCTCGAAAAACAACTTCGAATGCAGACGTTTGATCTCGTAGCCCACTCTCATGCCGAGCAGGACATACGACGGCGCGTATGTGGTGTTGGCGCTGTTGACTGCCCAGGGCGTCGGAACCGCGTCCACATACGGCTCCAGCCAGAATCCCGACTGATGGTTGTAAACCACCTCGCTATGTATGTAGTTCTCGGGTGTGATACCGGGAATCTGGTTGCTGCCGTACTTTGGATTGTCCACGAATCTGAAATACGACCATGTGTACGCAACGCGGGCATCGAGATGGTCATTCTCAGCGCCCAATCCTAGTGCGCGCGCCAGATTTTCGATCGTTACGACATCGCCGCCGAGCTCAATCCCGGTATGACGCGAGCGCCCGATATTGTCGTAGGCGGGAATGGTAAAAGGCGCTCCGGGAAACGGCAGGATGTTTACATTCTGCAGCTCATCCCAGATCTCGTAGTCGTACACCGACAGGTCCCAATGGAAACGCTCGTTCAATGCGCCGCGCGTGCCCAATTCGAACTGCCAGGCCTTCTCAGCGTCAAGGCCGCCCAGGCTCGACTTCTGATTCAGCGGTTGTGATTCTTCGATCAAAATCGGCGGCTGGTAGGCACGACTGATATTTCCAAAAAGCTGAGCTTCCGGCATCAACTGGTAGATAAACCCCACCTTGGGAGAGAATCCCGAAAAGAAGTCCGTCCCGCCAGTGGGATCGGCGAGCGCGGGCGCCGAGTGACCGACAATCGATCGGTGCGAGTAGTCCATGCGCCCGCCCCACACCAACTGCAGATCCCTAGTCAGGTAGAAATTGTCCTCCGCATACATCCCGACTGTCAGCGCACGGTCCCACTGGTTGCGCAGATTGAACCCCTGATGCCCGCTATTGTCCTGGTATTCCAGATCCTTGTAGGTCGTGCCTCCAAGCTGAATTCCGCACGTCAGTTTATTTTGATGCTCGAAAAGCGGAGCGATCGAGACGTACCGGACCTCGTTGTTCCAGTTGTAGGTGCTGCCCTGAAGCCACGCATACACCGGAGAATGGTCGAGGTCGTGCCAGATGAACTGGGTGTACAACTCCAGGATGTGGTCCGCATCGATGGGCTTCGTCACGGTGATGCCGGTGCGCAGATAGTCGTAACGGCGCATCGCCCCCTGCTGCAGGTAAGTGAGGTTCACCTGATGAGGATTGCTATTCAGTTGCTGCAAGGTCAGCGAGCCGGGCAGCTTCTCGTCATTGTGCATGTAGTTCGAGTCGAAGCGCACGGTCGTGCCGTTCGCAAAGGCATAGCCGAGGCTCGGAAATACTCTCGTTTGAATAGAGTTACTATGCGGACGTTGGCCGCCCTGTTGCGAAACACTGACACCCAGGTAGTAATCCCACGGTCCAATGACCTGCCCTGAACCGACGTAGTTCTTCATGTATCCGAAGGAGCCGAAAGTGTTGCTGCTTTCGAGAATCGGTGTGTCGTAACCAGTTTTGGATACGAGGTTGATAGCGCCCCCAAGGCTGTTGCCGCCAAAGCGTAGGGCATTGGCGCCCTTATAAACCTCCACACGCTGTGTGAACATCATGTCGATCGGCTGCATGTAGGCGAAGCCGTCGGCCTGGTTCAGCGAAAAACCATCTTGCAGAAGATTCAGGCCCCAGAGCTGGTAGGTATTTTCTTGTCCGGAGCCACGTATCGAAATCTGTGACTCCTCCTCGACACCTTGTCGCTGCCCCGAGATAACGCCCGGAACAAAGTCGAGCACTTCGGAGATATTGGCCGCGGTCCTCCTCTCGATATGCTCTTGCGTAACCATCCCGGTCCCGCCGGGAACCTGCCGCAGCGTCCGGAGTGCCTCCTTGTCAGTCTGCAAGCGTTCGATCACGAAGCGCTTCCCCTGCACGGTGACGGGAGCCAATTTCATGGGTTTCGCCGTTTTTTTTCCGTTCCCGGTGTGACCCGTGGATGGAGCCGCCGTCGTCGACACCGGCGCAGCCTTGGCTACTGTATTTGAAGTCGCCGGAGTCGGTTGGGCTCCCCAACAACAAGTAGCCGTTCCTAATAGCGCCAGCACTCCGGCGCAGATCCGTAGTCCCGACATTCCTCCGATCCCTCCCGCCGCGCGTTCTTCGACGATCGCGGGCGCACCAACAGCCGCCACACCTATAAGGCGGCAGTTCGAGCAACGATGCTTTTGAGGAGACTGCTAGAGAACGCGCTTGGGCGGAGGCGGATCCGGCGGCTCGCCAACCCGGGAGCTAAGGGTGTGCGCCTCATCCGATAGCGTGGCTATCAGAGCCGGCGCAGAAGTCCGAGTCTGCGATAACATCGGCGGCGGCAAAACTACCGACGCTGCCTGATCCAACGATTGGGCAGGATGACAAGTATCCAGCGACAGCGTCGGCCCCGACTCATGTGGCTGAACCACAAGGCCGGCAAAGGTGGTCCCACTAGCTACCAACAGCATGAGCGCGAGCCCCAGGACGAACGCTCTATCTATGGATTGTGCGCAGCCGATGATGGACACTGTCGCGGTACCTGACGACGCAGAAAACTTAGACCACCATTCCCTCGCTGTCCAGCGGGCCTGATTTTGGCAGGTCGCGTTGAACTCCCCGATTCAGACATGCGCTGGAGTTGATCCTGTTCAATTCTTTCCCAACTAACCAGGACATTCGGGTTGTGGTTCACGATGGTTGGTAGAGCCACCGGCGGACCAGTTGGCGCATCACTCCAACCAACCTCTCTCGATTTCCTCCCTGGGCGATTTCGTCCGCAGTCGAATGAAGGATCGCGAAAAGCAGCCCTGCAGAGGTTTCAATGTCGAGCGCCTCGATTGCGCCAAGCTCCACCCCGTGACGAAGAAGGCGAGCGATCAGGTGCCGGGCGGATCGCTCCTCAGCGATTGGGCGGTCAGCGATCGCACCGTGGAAAAGGGCGGTGTGCAGTCCGCCAAGCCCCACTACGAAGTCGACGAAACGAACACATTCCGCTTCGCAAGTTGCTCGCCAGCTTGTCTGGTCCATGCCGGAGAATTTGTTTTCAGTTTCGCGCGCGTATTGTTCGAGCACGCGCTCGCGCAACGCAACTAGCAGATGCTCCCAGGAAGGAAAGTACAAATAGAAGGTTCCCTTGGCAACGCGCGCCGCCGCAGTGACGTCCTCGATGCGGCACGCTCCGCGGCGATTGACCACGCGCATCGCGGTCGCCAACAACTGCTCGCGGCGGGCTCTTGGGTCCAGTCGGCGGCGGCGCGCCACTCGTTTGGGTGTCATCGTATCGCCATCATACCTGACGCTCCTCCGGCGCATATCGAGGCCGGCTTGCACTTTGGCTTCGAAACCAATTGATGACAGGCAAAAAAGCTACATACAGACGCGTGAATCGGGGGAAGCGAACGATCTGGAAAAGATAGCCGTCAGGATCGCGGAAGAAGGCGCTGGGCACGCCCTTAGCGATGTCGTGACTGTGGAGGTAGGTCGCGCCGCACGACTTCATATGCTCGATAGTCCGCTCGAGGCTGCTGCCCGGCGAGAGGATGAAGCCGAAGTGGTCGATGCCGCCATGCTCGCCGACGCGTCCGCTCTTCCCGCCCGCCTCGGTGTCGTCACCGATGCTGAGCGAGATTTGATCCTTCAAGCCGGGCGATACCATCGCCGTGAAGGTGCCGCCGTGTTTCCCGGCGAAGCGGCGCATTCCGAAAGCTTCTTCATAGAAACGCACAGAGCGTTCCAGGTCGGCGACTTTGAGCGCGATGTGGCGCATACCTTTGAATGCGATCATGTGAATCTCCCTATCAGCGTCGTTGGTGCTATTGGTCAGAGCAAAAGCAGGTTCTCAAGCCACCTTACTGACCAATGTTCAGTAGTCTACTGACCGCAAGTCAGTAATGCAAGAGACGCGTCTCCTGAATCAATGGATCAACACGACCGCGACGCCCGGGAACTCGGATGCAGGAACTGGCGAACCCTTCGTCGAGCCAAGCGCGGCACCGACCCTGCCGTCTGACCGCCCGGCCGCGCCAGATCTTCCTCATGGAACTCAGCTTTAATTTCGCGCGAAGGCCGGGAAGGCCCGCGCAACCATCACGACCTATCTTATCTATCTGCCGCCTGTAAGCGAGGCACTCGTTCCTCGACAAAAACCGGGTCCCGGTTGGCTCAAGTTGCGGGGCCGGTCAAACGCTCCAATGTAAAATCTTGGCGTGATTGAAAAGTCCCAGTCAGCGCGGAGGATCCTTGAGAAATTTGGCCGAGGCCGGGTCCATGTAGTCCCACGGCTGAGCGCTTGAAGTCCACATGTCGGCGACGGCTTGGAACAGCCGCGGATCGTTTTGACTCACCGCGCTCACAATCATGATGGCCGGATTCTCGGCGACTTTACCAAACAGAATCGAACCGCATTCAGGGCAGAACCCGCGGCTCACGGTATGTCCACTGTCTGCCGTGACTGCATAGTACTTGGGTTCGCCCTGAATAAGCCTAAGCGCGTCAGCAGGCACGACCATCCCCGGTAGGAAGGCGCTGCCACTCGCTCTCTGACAGTCGCGGCAATGACATTTGAAACACCTAATTGGTACGGCGAAGCATTCATAGCGGATCGCCCCGCAGAGGCACTCACCTGAAAATGATACACTCATAAGTTTTCTCCCGACGGTTGCGTTTTATTCCTCTTCGAATCTGCAATGAGCCCGAGTACCCTGTTTTTTCTGCCGAAGGGCTCAGGGCTCCTCAATCCATGCGCGGGCTGACTCGGCTATACCATCCTCGATGGAAGTGAGCGCTGCGCTCCCTAGTGCCGAGCGCAATTCCGTGACATTCGCCTGAGTGAAGCTCTGGTATTTTTCTTTGAGTTCGTCGGGAAAGGGAATGTATTCAATTTTCCCTTTTCCGAGATGGTTGATCACGGTCCGGGCGACATCATTGAAGGTTCTACTTGTTCCGGTTCCGAGATTGAAAATGCCGCGCGTCACTTTCGCGAGTCCGGCAAAGAACAGGTTGATTCGGACCACGTCTCCCACAAAACCGAAATCGCGCCGCTGCTCTCCTGGTTCATAGCCGTCGCTGCCCTCGAACAGCTTTGCGATTCCCGATCCCTGAACCTGCTTGAACAGTTGGTAGACCATCGAGGCCATTCGACCCTTGTACCGCTCGCGAGGTCCATAAACGTTGAAATATCTGAGACCCACGACCGTACTTTCCGCCCGCCCCATCAGCCCGCGGAAATAGTTGTCGAAAGCCAGCTTTGACTGCGCGTACAAGTTAAGCGGCCGCTCGTTCGCCGGCGATTCTCGTGAATCGTGAGAGATGCCATAGACCGAGGCGCTCGAAGCGTAGACCAGCGGGATCTTCCTTTCGAGCGCAAAATGCAGGACCGCTTTGGAAAAGGCGAAGTTATTCTCCATCATGTAGTGCTCATCCGAGCAGGTCGTATCGGCGCACGCTCCCTGATGGTAAATCGCGGTTATGCTGCCGAGGAAGGGTCCGTTTTCGATCCGGTTGCGGAAGTCCTCCGGCTGCATCAAATCCGAGAAGCGAAGGTCGCTGAGATTGCGGGAGTTCGCTCCCGGTCGGTCAACAATGAGAATACCTTCTTCGCCCTCGGCATTGAGGGCTTCGACCAGATTACTGCCTATGAATCCTGAGCCGCCGGTTACGACGATCATTTCGGTCTACGACTCCAGAGCCCGCACCAACCTTCGTCCCCGCCGATTCTTCCATCCTCCCTTGTGGTACGCATAGCCCGCGATGAGCGGAACCGCGATGGAGGCTTCGCAGTAGACCATCTGCTCGTAAGTGGTATCGACCTTTCCCCAACTGCTGGCTTCCTTCAGGGTGCTACCCGACAACGCGCCGTCGCGCACATCGGCAACGGTGATCTGAATCGCGTACTTGTGCATCGGCACGTCGTGGCCCAAAATTTCCGCAGCCACCACTATGTCTTGCGCGAAGTTCTTGGGAACGCCGCCGCCGATCATCAACAGGCCCGTATGTTCGCACTTCAGTTTTATCTGCGTCAGCTCAAGAAAGTCGCGCGCACTATCGAGCGTAACCTTAGGTTCCTTGCCACGACCTGCCTGATGCGCGACCAGACCAAAGCCCGCTGAACAGTCGCTGAACGCCGGACAAAAGATGGGAACATCTTCGCGGAACGCCTCGAGAACGATGCACGACTGGGTCTTCGCACCTACTTCGGACAGGTACTTACCCATCTCGCCAATGAACTCACGGGACGTGTAGGAACGTGGCTCCAGGCGATCCGCGATCTTCTTGATGGTTTCGTCGCAGGCACGGAGCTCGTCCTCGTCAATCAGGGTGTCGTAGATTCGATCGATGTGCAGCTCGCGCAGCTGGTTGTCATCCATTCCCGCCTTGAACCTCTCGGCAGCAAGGTAGTGCTGATAACCCAACCCCTCGAAAAAGTCCTGGTCGACGATATTCGCACCGGTACTTACGACCGCATCGACCATGTGATTGCGGATGAGGTCGGTGAACACCTTCTTCAGTCCCGCGCTGACTAGCGAACCCGCCAGACAAAGGATCACCCCGCAGTTTTCGTCGCGCAGCATCCGATCGTAGATCTCCGCCGCTCGATACAGGTCGCGCGCGGTGAACGCCATGTGGCGCATGCTCTCGACCATCGGCACCACGTCGTGGGCTGTGATGTCATAGTGCTCGATCCGGTCCTGTAGCAGCTCTGCCTTGATGCTCATGCTCTTCCTTTCGACAATCCTCATTGCATTCGTAAGCGGAGACCCTGTGCAAGATAGCCGAGGGTCGGTTCACGACGAAATGACCGACGCGTTAAATCGAAAGCGGCAGCGGACGCGGCACCCCACGGCCAGCCTCTCTGCATTTCCCCTCTCCACCTCGCCACCCCTCTAGCGGTGGCGCGAGCTCCGCTAGCACGACGCGCCAGCCCCTGCGGGGACGCTTCGCTTGTATCTTCCTGAGGGTGCTGTTTCGGTGAAGCGCAACCATGTCCGGAGGAGTCGCCGCACGCTTCGTTGAGGCAAGTCCTCGAGCCAGAGATAGGCGCTCCTCGACCGAAGTTCGCAAGCTCGAACGGTATCCTGAGGCGTTACCAACGTCCTCGTATGCACAAGCATGAGCAGGACTCCCGGTCCGAGGATCTCCGGCACTAATCAGGAGGTGCAGGGCGGATGCGATTTGTGGGAATCGATGTAGGTTCGGAACAACATGCTGTCGCGATCGTGAATGAGAGTGGAGAACCGCTGCAGAGATCGATCTCGATCACCGAAGATTCTGAGGGATATCGGCGACTCCGCGATCTGTTGGGCGATCCGACCGACTGCTTCATTGCGATGGAGGCCACCGGACACTATTGGAAAAACGTGTTCGGCTATCTGACTGCCGAGGGTTTCGACATCGCCTTGCTCAATCCCATCCGCACCCGGCGCTTTGCAGAAGAAGAGTTGCAGCGAACCAAGACCGATCATGTGGATGCGCTCGGCATTGCCCGATTCGCAGCGCAGAAACGGCCGAAGGCGATCCAACTTCCCGAGCCAGCCAGCCAAGAGTTGCGCCAGCTCGTCCACCTTCGCCACCAGGCGGTACAGCATCTTGGCGACCGCGTGCGCAATCTTCATCGCGCCATCGACCTAACCTTTCCTGAGTTCACGCGCTACGTTCGCGGCCTCGACACGGAACTCGCCACCGCTATTCTCTCTCGTTATCCATCTGCACGTGCGTTATCCGCCGTGACCACTCGAAAGCTCGCCACCCTCTGTTTCGACGGTCGACGGCGCGTAGGCTACGCGCTCGCTGGTAGGCTGACGGAAGCGGCCAAGCAATCCGTAGGCAGCATACAAACCTCACCCCTCGAGTTGGAGATCCGCTAGGCTTGCGGTGACATCAACCAGATGCGCGCGCGATTGCAAGAACTCGAAGCCGAGATCCAAAAACGGGTCGATGCTGACGACCTAGCACGACTGTTCATCACGATCCCCGGCGTGAGTACGCTCACGGCCGCCGCTGTCATCGCCGAAACTGGCAATCCTTCGCGCTTTCCCAATGCCGCGGCCTTTGCCAGCTACGTTGGCGTCGTTCCACGTATACACCAGTCGGGTAAGCGCAAGTTCTCTGGCAATGGCGCGATCCCCCTAGGCAACGCGCGCCTAAGGCGCGCTCTCTGGATGCCATCGATCCCGACCACGCTCTTTAGTTCCATTTGCTCCTCCGCGCTCTCCTCACAGCCCATCCTTGCAAGATCCGAGCTTTAAACCCGGGCAACCGTTCGGGCTTGCGATTCAAGACTTGGCTACGGCGACCAATTCCAAGCTCTCACACGGTCTCTAAGGACCAGGGTCGCACACGATCTGCCGCAGCAAAATTTTCCATCCATCAGCCTTCGAGGCTGCCCCGCTGTCAAACCATCAACGGTAGGCTCGCCGCCTCACGCGTCGTCGGCCAGGGAAAAGAGTCCCGGCCTTCCTCCGCAGAGACGACGCGGCTTCGCATCCCGGATTCCAATCCCCGCCCGCAACCCCACCAAACTTTTTCCCTCGCACCCCAGCAATCAGTGAGGGCACTGGAATGAACCCCAAAATCTGGACAGCTGAGCGCGGATGAATTGGACCGGGCGGTCGGGCTTATTGGAGGATAGGCCATGGCAAGGCACCGGAGCTTCAGCTTCGAGTTCAAACGACAGGTGGTGCT
>Ga0335085_10000322_pt1 | contig 141260 bp, 102 predicted proteins | sample Lox_Sample_45_FD_206712 | JGI IMG/M metagenome (GOLD analysis project Ga0335085, IMG submission 206712) | Soil microbial communities from Loxahatchee National Wildlife Refuge, Florida, United States - Lox_Sample_4.5 | ecosystem: Environmental > Terrestrial > Soil > Wetlands | place: USA...
GCCCGACCGGACGGGGTTGCGGTAAAAGTGCTGTCACCGCCCTGTCATAAGATTGTCGAAGTCACGCAACAAACGGCGACGCTGCAAAACGCCCCAAGGTGGCTCCTTCCCGTTGGCCTCCCACGGTGAATCGGAGTTCGAAATCATGACCCTGTGATTCGTGGCCCGTGCGTTACAATATTCTTGGTCTACGAAGGTGCGGAATGAAGGCTTGCGTGGTTGACCGCCCGGCTCCGATTGGGTCCAACCCCTTGCATTTTCGTGATGTGCCGCTCCCGGAGCCGTCAGCCGATCAGGTGCTGATTCGTGTACAGACCTGCGGAGTGTGCCGCACCGACCTGCACGTCGTAGAGGGCGAACTCGAACCGCGGAAATCCCCGGTAATCCCCGGCCACCAAGTGGTGGGCTTGGTGGAGTCTGCAGGCGTTGCGGTTTCACGGCTCAAGCCGGGGGCGCGGGTGGGCGTGGCTTGGCTTTCCAGCACCGATGGCGTCTGTGATTACTGTCGCGCGGGCCAGGAGAACCTCTGTGAGCACGCGAACTTTACCGGATACACGGTCGACGGCGGTTACGCCGAATATCTGGTCGCGCCGCAACAGTTTGTGTATATTCTGCCGGACGCCTTTACAGACCTCGAGGCCGCCCCGTTGCTCTGCGCTGGAATAATCGGCTTCCGTTCTTTGAGGCTCTCCGGCATCAGCCCGGGCGGGCGGCTCGGGTTCTTCGGTTTTGGTGCTGCCGCCCATTTGGCCATTCAAGTGGCAAGGCATTGGCAGATTGAGGTTTACGTCTCAACCCGGGATGAAAAGCACCGTCGGCTTGCCTCCGAGCTAGGGGCGAGTTGGGTCGGTGGAACGTTTGATCGGCCGCCGGTTGCGCTCGACTCGGCGATTATCTTTGCGCCCGCGGGAGAGATTGTGCCCGCCGCCCTTATGGCATTGAGAAAGGGAGGGACACTCGCACTGGCAGGAATCTATATGAGTCCGATTCCACCTCTGGATTACAGCCTGCTGTACCACGAGCGTATTGTTCGCAGTGTCGCTAACAACACGCGGCAGGACGGCGAGGACTTTCTGCGTGTGGCCGTCGAGATCCCGATCCGAACCCAGGTCGAGGTTTTTCCGCTCCATGAAGCGAATCGTGCCCTGAGCGCTCTGAAGAATGATGCCATTAATGGCGCCGCTGTACTCCAGGTCCAATCGGGTTAACCTGGGACCGGACCCGGCGCCTCAACCCGATGCGCTGGTGTGGGCATTGATGACCGCTCTGACCGGGGCCCTACGGAGCTGGGAGGCAATCGATGAAGGGCCAAAGGGTATCGCCCATCGCCGTGATTGTTGCCGCGGCGGGACACTTCGTGCTTGGGGCTGTGTGGTTTACAGTCTTTTCGCGCCCGTGGCTCGAGGGCATGGGCAAAACACGCGCGGCGTTGGCGCCAGCGGAGGCAAGTCCGGCCTTGGCCTATCTCGCGGCGTTTGTGTCGAATCTCATCATTGCCACCGTGCTGGCATGGCTGATCATCACCACGGGCCGCGCCACTATGAAGCGCGGCGCCCTGTTGGGCGGGCTCGTTTGGTTGGGGTTTGTGGGTACGACCATGGGGACGGCCCTAGTCTTCGAGCAGCGGTCGCTGAAAGCTTTCGCGATTACCGCCGGTTATCCACTCGTTGGCCTCCTGATGATGGGAGCGATCATCGGCGGCTGGGCGAGGGCGCGGCTGGCCCGCCCCCGCCTGGGGGAAGCCGCTTAGGTGGCCCTGGCTGTTTGTCTCAGATTTAAGGTCTGACCTGGAACGGATTTAGCCGGAATCCCGAAAGCGTGGCGCCGCATCACAGAGAGTAGCGTGCGGAAATCCGGAGTTCAGACCAAAGCATTCCACGGCCGCTCCACCGCCGGGGTACGTTCGGACAGTGCTGCGGAAGGGTTTGGAACAAAGCCACGATGTGCTTTGCAATCAAAAGATGCACAAATTATGCCCTCGGCTGAGGGGCGGTCAAAATCCGGAAGCAGGCAAGCGCCAGACGTCGATCGCGGCGATCGTGCTGGCCGGCGTTCTTTCGGCGGGGTGCGCCGTCCGGCACACCACCCGGGTCGCACCCGAATCGGTACCGCCCCCTCCGGTGGCAACGTCTGCCGACAGCTTGGCGGAGATCCTGAAACGGCAAGATCAGGCCGTTCGAACCTTGACTGCGACCGTCGAGCTTGAACCGACGGCGGGTTCGGTCTACTCGGGGGTGATCAAGCAGTACCACGACGTGCGTGCGTTCATCCTGCTCCAGAGCCCGGACCGGATCCGTATGGAAGGTCAGGCTCCGGTGGTGCGAACCGTGATTTTTGATATGGCCTCGGACGGCAAGGAATTTCAGGTGTCGATCCCGCCCAAAAACAAGTTCATTGTGGGCAGCGTACAGGTCACCCAGCCGGCCAAGAGCTCGCTTGAGAATCTCCGGCCGCAGCACATTCTGGATGCCTTGCTGGTGCCGGCCGTGAATTATCAGGTCGAGAGATACTTCCTTAGCCAGGAGCGGGAGCAAGGGCGCCTCTACGATGTGCTGAACCTCGTCATCGAGGGCGGCACCGGCGGGGGGGCAAGGGAGGGACTAGGCTCGCTCGCCTTCTCGCGGCGGATCTGGTTTGATCCTGCAACCCTGGAAGTTTCCAGGGTCGAGTTTTACGGCGCGAAAGGCGCGTTGACGGAGGACGTTCGCTACTCGAACTACCGGGACTACCAGGGAGTGCGGTATCCTTCTCAAATTGAACTCGACCGGCCCGCAGAGGACTACAGCCTGGGAATCACGTTCGAAAAGGCGACCTTTAACCAGCCGATTCCCGCCGACAGGTTCGTCCTCCAAAAGCCTGCTAACGCAGAGGAGATCCGTTTGGACTCGGCTTTAGGCCGGGAGGGCGCCGGTGGGCAATAAACTGATTGTCGCCAACGTTCTGCACCGGCCCATCCGGACGATCGTAAGCGTCCTGGCGGTCGCCATCGAGGTCACACTGGTGCTGATGGTGGTTGGACTCACCAGTGGTCTTCTCAATGATGCGGCGCGGCGCACCCAGGGGATCGGCGCGGACATTATGGTGCAGCCGCGCGGCGCTTCGTTCTTCTTCGGGCTGACCTCGGCCCCCATGCCCATCAAGATCGGAGACCGGCTGGCGCAAGTCCCGCACGTTCTAGCTGTCACTCCGGTGCTGTTTCAGTCGAACGCGACCGGCGGCGGAATCGGCGTGATTGCCGGCATCGACATGGAGAGCTGGAACCGGGTGAGTGGGGGGTTCTTTTACCTGGCGGGAGGCCCGTTCGAAGGTCCCTACGACGCCCTGGTGGATGACGTTTACGCCAAGGCCAACCACGTCAAGTTAGGCCAGACATTGAATTTGTTAAACCAGAACTTTCACGTCGCCGGCATCGTCGAGCATGGCAAGCTGTCGCGATTGTTTATTCCGCTTTCGACGGCCCAGGACCTTTCCAGTTCCCACGACAAGGCATCGATCTTTTTTGTGAAATGTACCGAACCTGGCTATACCGATGACGTGCTCGATACCTTCCATCGCCTTCTTCCCGACGCCCAGATCTACTCCATCAAACAATATATGACGCTGATGAGCTCAAGCAATCTGCCGGAGCTCACCTATTTCGTGACCGCCATGATCGCGATCGCCGTATCGATCGGCTTGCTCGTCATCTTCCTGTCCATGTACACCACGATTACGGAGCGGACCCGTGAAATCGGAATTCTCAAGTCGCTTGGGGCGTCAAAGCGGTATATTCTGGATATCATTCTGCGGGAGGCCGGCCTGCTCTGCGTGGCCGGTATCGTGGTCGGTTTGCTGGTAAGTCTCCTGGCGAGGAAGGCCTTCCTGACGGCGTTCCCGACCCTGGTCGTGGAGATGACCTTCGGCTGGGGAATCAAGGCAGCCGCGCTGGCTCTGGCAGGAAGCTTGGTGGGCGCTTTCTATCCCGCCTTGCGAGCGTCCCAGCTTGATCCCGTCGATGCGCTGGCCTACGAATAAGACCGGAATCACGAGGGACCCGGCCTTTGGGTGGAACGACTCAGGTGGAACCCATTATCCTTGCTCAGGAGCTCAAGAAGGTCTACCGCATAGGCAAGGTGGACGTCCCTGCGCTGCGGGGCGTTGACCTCGTCGTGCAGGAGGGCGAGTTTTTGGCGGTCGTCGGACCCTCGGGCTGCGGCAAGTCGACCTTGCTGCACATCCTCGGAGGGCTGACGGGCCCTACCAGCGGCCGGGTGCTTGTGGATGGCAACGACTTCTGCTGTATGAGCGACGGCGATCGCACCCGCTTCCGGCGGCACAAAATCGGTTTTGTGTTTCAGCGGTTCAATCTGCTGCCGACGCTAACCGCTCAGGACAACATCGCGCTGGCGCAGTCGATTCAGGGCAACGGCTACAACCCGCACCGGTTCGACCAGGTGACGGAGATGCTCGGTATCAAGAACAAGCTAAGCCATCGCCCTTACGAGCTTTCGGGAGGCGAGCAGCAGCGGGTGGCGATCGCCCGCGCCGTCATCTGCGAACCCAAGATCCTGTTGGCGGACGAGCCGACGGGAAACCTTGACACCGAGAACTCGCAGCTCGTATTAAACATGCTGCGGACCCTGAATCGGTCCTTGCGGCAGACGGTCCTGATGATCACCCACAATCCCGAGGCCGCTGCCGTGTGCGATCGGGTCGTTCGCATGCGTGATGGACGGGTCGTTTCATCGTGATTTTTGGACGGGGGTTACCATCGTTGCGGCTTCGAACCATGGCTGGAACTGAAGACGCGCGCGGGCGGCTGATGCCCGAGCGCCTCATTCACCCCGAGCCGCTCGCCACGGCTTGGGCGAAATTCAAGCTCTTTCTCTCCCGCGCCATCTTCTGGACTTACGAACGGGGAAGCTGGCAGTACGACGTCATCTGCGCTGTGATTCTGATCTTCATATTCCTTACTCCCCGGTCTTGGTTTCACGACCGGCCTACGCTCGAACTCTCCGACCTCCGCCACCGCCAGGGGGTGATCGAGGTTGGACGCACCCGGGCAGGCACCGAATACCTCGTCGACTCGCGCCTGGTGGAGTCGCTGGAGCCGCTGAAGACCGAAGACGCAGTGCGCAGCGTCCTCGAGGAGCGCCTTCATCACCCCGTGACCATCAAGGCCCTCGATCCGGTTCTGGACAAGAACAACGTCATGTTGGGGTACACGGTGGTGGTATCCCCATGAAAGCGCTGGACCGCGGAAGACGGGCGTGGATGGTTGCGGGGCTGCTGGGGATGGCCTTCGTCCTGCCGGCGCCAGCTCGTCCCAAGCTGCGCACCGCCAAAAGCGGCCTGGGAGAAGTCCTCGCCCGAATGAACGATTCCGCCAAACACCTGAAAACCCTGACCGCCGATCTCGACTACACGACCGTGACGGTGCTGGTCAATGATCGCTCGACCGAGAGCGGCCGCTTTCTTCTCCGCAACCCCAAGAACCCTTCGATCTTGATCGAATTCGAGAAGCCCGACCCCAAGACCATCCTCTTTAGGCGAAATCAGGCCGAGATTTACTACCCCAAGGAGAATCGCGTTGAGGAGTACGATCTGGAGCGCCAGAGTGGCTTGGTGCAGCAGTTCCTCTTGCTGGGCTTCGGAACCGACGCTTCCGCCTTACGGGCCGCCTACGATGTCAAGCTGGCGGGCGAGGAGGAGTTGGAGGGCGACACCACCGCCGTCCTCGATCTCACCCCGAAACGTCCCGAAGTCTCGAACCAGCTCAGCAGGATCCGGCTCTGGGTGAGCGAGGATTCCTGGCTGCCGGCGCAGCAAGAGTTCTTCCAGCCTGGTGGGGACTACCTGATCGCGCGCTACAGGAACGTGCGGGTGAACCGCGATCTCCCTGCCTCCACTTTCGAGATCGAGACCGCTCCCGGAGCCCAGCGGGTGAAAAAGAATTAGCCGCAAGACCGGCCGCCGGAACAGCCATTCGGCCGTCTCTTTTAGCCGTTCACGTCTGGAACGTTGCGGGAAGACACCTTGATCCGCTATCAATAGGAAGGCTAGCTAGGAGCGCGCTGACTCCATGGTGATCAACTCGATCTGGGCGCGGCGGGAAATTCGCGCCGTAGGGCGTCGGCTCCGGGAGTGGCGCATGATTGCGTGGGCGCTGCTCTCCCGGCATCATCCCGTCGACGCCCACCTCATTCCGATGCGCCGGTGCAATCTCGCCTGCACCTACTGCAACGAGTTTGATGACTTCTCGAAACCGGTGCCGACCGAAGAGATGCTGCGCCGCGTCGACCGCCTGGCAGATCTCGGAACCTCCATCATCACCATCAGCGGCGGCGAACCGTTGCTGCATCCAGATCTGGACCTTATCATCCGCCGCATCCGGAAACGGGGCTTACTGGCGGGCATGATCACCAACGGTTACCTGCTGGTGCCGGAGCGCATCCAGCGCCTCAACCACACCGGCTTGGACCACTTGCAGATTAGCATCGACAACGTGATGCCTGACGAAGTCTCGAAGAAGAGCCTGAAGGTGCTCGACCAGAAGCTGCAGATGCTGGAGAAGTACGCCGAATTCCACGTGAACATCAACTCCGTGCTCGGCAGCCCGGTGCGCCATCCCACCGACGCCCTGGTGGTGGCCCGGCGGGCGGTCGAACTGGGGCTCACCAGCACCGTCGGCATCCTGCACGACAGCTCCGGCCAGCTGCAACCCCTGGGCGCGGAACAGCAGCAAATCTTCGAAGAGATCATGCGCTTCGGCAAAGGCTCTTACGCCCGCTTGAACTGGTTTCAGCACAACATCGCCCGGGGACGGGAGCACGAGTGGCGCTGCCGCGCTGGCAGCCGCTACCTCTATGTCTGTGAGAATGGCCTGGTACACTACTGCTCGCAACAACGAGGCTACCCGGGCATTCCGCTCGAAAAGTACACGCGGGCGCACCTCGATTATGAGTACCACACCCGCAAGTCCTGCGCAGCGCGTTGCACGGTCTCCTGCGTGCAGCAGGTCGCCATGCTTGACAATTGGCGCTCACCGCAGAAGCTGGAGGCTTTTCGGCCGCTCGACGTCTCCGCCGGAGCGGACCCGGACGCCCTGCGTGGCGCTGCCTCCGGCGAGTCCCCGGCCACCGAGCCTTCGCCCGCGGAACCAACCTCAGTGGTCTGACACGCCGAGCTTCCATTCGATTTGGGCCAGAACCCCGCCCAGGACCCGAACGTCATAGTTGGTGAGGCCGAGCTCGAGCAACAGTTGTCGCAGCTTTAGCAGCGTCGCATGACGACTCTTGGGCTTCAGGTAGCCGGCCGCGTCCAGGATGTTCGTGGCGCGAGCAAACAGGTGGGCGAGCGACTGAGCCGACGCGGGGTCCGAGCGATGAAGGCGCGCCCCGGGAGGACGGCCGGCCGCCAAGCCCTGCCGGGCGAGCTCATAGCAGCAGACGGCCACCGCCTGACCGAGGTTCATCGACGGGCAGGCCGGCGAAGTCGGGATGCGCAGCAGGCCGTGACAGTGGCTCAGATCCTCATTTGAGAGCCCGGTCTTCTCGGACCCAAAGAGGAGCGCGGCCCGCCGCACCCGGCGCCGGGTCTGAGGTGGGACTCGAGTCTCCAGCCAGCTTGGCAACTCAGCCAGCGGGATCAGTTCACGGGCCAGGTGCCGTCGCGAGCCGGACGTCGTTCCAAGAACGAGGGCAGCGTCGCCGACCCCTTCCAGGAGCGTGGGCACGGCCCGCGCCGCCCTCACCAGGTCCCCCGCGCCAACCGCCGAACGAGCCTCCTGCCAGGTCGGTTCGTAAGGGTTCACAACCACCAAATCGCGGAAGCCGAAGTTGGCCATGGCACGGGCCGCCGCCCCGACATTCAGGGGATTGCGCGGCCGCACCAGTGCGACCCGCCAATTCCAGGGCTCCATGGGACGAGATTCTAGCATTGGCGTGAGAGCTCCATCTAAGCTCCTGACCAAGAGCAAGCCTACATTGCGAGGTTTTCTCGCCGTGGTGCCGAAAAACGCCGGCTCATCGATCACTCAGCCTCTTCGCCGGGCGCTTTCACATCGATCATGGCTTTCACCACACCATCCCCATAGCTCTCCACGAGGCCGAAGGCTCGCTGGCTGTCGGCCAGGGCAAAGCGGTGAGTGACCAGCGGGTCGACATTCACCGCCCCGCTGGCGATCATTTCGACGGCAGACGCGATGCACTTGTTCTGGCGCCGCACGTTCGTGATCTGCAGCTCGTGACGCCGCCACAGGTGCGGGTCGAAGCTCACCCGGTCGAGTTCGGGAATGCCCACGATAAGCAGCGCCCCTCCAGGCTTGAGCAGCTCCGCAGCCTGATCAAGCGCCGCTTGGCTTCCGGCGCACTCAAAGACCACATCCATACCGGCCGGCTCCTTGCGCGCCAGCGCCCGAACAACATCCTCCCGCTGCGGATTGGCGGTCCATTCGGCGCCGCAGCGGCGGGCAATCTCCAGGCGCTCTTCGATCGGGTCGATGACGTGAGCTCGGCACGCGGAGCTTCCATCCGTCGCGCGGCAGGCCAACATCACGCACAGCCCGATCGGGCCCGCGCCCAGGATCGCAATCTTGGCTTGCGACCCGCGCGGCAGAGGAGCGAGGTTGCGGCTGTGCAGGCCGATAGAGAGGGGCTCGACCATCGCCGCCTGCGCTGCCGTCATCGCGCGAGGAACGGGATAGCAGCAGCGGGCAGGCATCACCAGATACTCCGCCAATGCTCCGGGAGCCTGCCCGGGACAACCCAGGAAGCTCTGCCGGCGGCAGGTATGCTCCCGTCCATTCCGGCACTGGTCGCACTCGCCGCAAGAGATCAGAGGATCGATCGCTACCCGCTGGGCCGGCGCCAGTTCGGTCGCCGGCACCGCCGCCCCGGCTCGGACCACGAGCCCGGCGCACTCATGACCAACGGTTTGGGGGTACTGGACGGCCTGCGCGCCAATGCGGCCGGTCGCGTAATAGTGAATGTCTGACCCACAGACTCCGACCGCCTCAATCTGCACGAGCACGTCGCCCGGGTTCATCAAATGCGGCTCCGGTGTCTCGCGGATCTCGATCTGCCGGGTTCCTGTCAGATAAGCGGTCTTCATTCCAACTCCTGTGCCCATCAAGCGTGCAAGTCCCTCTGAGCTTAGCGCGCCTGCTTCCATGGGTCATCTTCACCGAAGGATCGCGACCGACGCGCGGAGAGCACAAACCGACCGGCACGTTACCGGTTGCACGACAACGTCCGTCCCCCTCATTTGGGGCAGGAGATTCTGATCCATGCGCTTTAGCTACCGGTTGGGACTCGCTCGAATGGCCCGGCCACTGGACTGGCGGCACCGCGCCCCCGGAGCACGCGCCCCGGCTTGGCCCCGGTGTGCTCCCCCTGATCGATCACCACCACTCCGTTTACGATCACGTAAGGTATGCCCACGGGATACTGGCTGGGGTCTTCATAGGTGGCGCGGTCGCGGACCGCCTGGGGATCGAAGATCGCCAGGTCGGCGGCCATGCCCGGACGAAGCAGTCCACGATCCTGGAGGCCGATGATCTGCGCCGGGAGCGAGGTCATCTTGCGCACGGCGTCCGGCAGGGTCAGCACATGCTTCTCGCGTACATAAACCCCGAGCACGCGGGGGAAGGTGCCGTAAAAGCGTGGGTGGGGACGGCCCATGAAAGTCATGTCTGGGTTGACGGCTGCGCCGTCCGAACCGATTCCCACCCACGACTGCTTCATGGCCAGCTCCACGTCCGCCTCGCTCATGCTGAAATAGATGGCCATGGGCGTACCATGCTCGGCGATCAGCAGGTCGCAGAGGGCATCCAACGGATCCTTGCCCATTAAGGCGGCGACTTCGTCCATACGCTTGCCTTCGTACTGCTTGTCCTCGGGCCTCTGGCAGGAGGCGACCATCACCCCGTGCCAACCCCCGCAGTCCTTGACCTCGTTGTTGTCCCACCCCGGGAGTCCTTGGGCGATGGCGCTGCGGATCTCGTCGCGTGCCTTCGGATCTTTTAGCCGCACCACCACCTGATCCGCAGTGCCCTCCAGATACTTCGGCGGCAGGCACTGCTGGAGGCTGGTCATGCCCGCGGTGTAGGGATACTGGTCGGCAGTGATGTCGAGCCCCCGGTCGCGGGCGTCCTGGATCAATTGGATCAGCCCAGCCATATGGCCCCAGTTGGCCTCGCCGTTCATCTTGAAGTGCAGGATGTGGGCCGGCAGACCGGCCCTTTCGGCGATCCCGATCGCCTCACCTAACGCCTGAACGCTGTTCGAACCCTCGCCGCGGATGTGGCTGGTGTACAGGCCACCGTATTTGGCCGCCACCCGGGCGAGATCGATCAACTCCTCCGTCCGGGCGAAGAGGTTCGGGGTGTATATCAATCCGGAGGAGACCCCGATCGCGCCTTCGCGCATCGACTGGCCGACGAGGCTCTCCATCTTCTCCAGCTCTTGGGCCGTGGGCGCGCGATTGACGTTGCCCATCACGTCGAGGCGCACCTGCCCGCTGCCCACGTAGGAAGCGATATTCACCGAGATGCCCGGCCGCTCGGCGCGGGCAAAATACTCGCCCAAGGTGGTCCAGTCGCGCTTCAAACCGTCCTTCTGAGTGAGGGGCGCGGTACCGTTGTCAAAATCCGGGACCGCCGGACCCAGGATTGGTCCGGCGGAGGCGGCTTCGCCGATGATCTCGGTGGTGACACCCTGGCGGATCTTGCTCTGCGCGGTGCCGTCCACCAGCAACGTGTAATCGGAATGGCTGTGGAGGTCGATGAATCCGGGCGCCACCACCAGCCCGCGGGCATCGATCACACGCTTGGCGCTGGCACCCGGCAAGCGGCCCACGTCCGCGATCCGGCCGTCTCTAACGGCGACCGACCCTTGAAACCAGGGGCTGCCGCTGCCGTCGATGATGTGGCCATGGACGATCAGCAGGTCGTTGAGGGGCATCGAAGGCTCCTGAGCAAAGTGCGAAATCGGCAGACCAAGGATCAGCGCTCCGGTCGACAGCGCCAGAGTCACAAGCCGTATTGTCATAAAGGATCTCACAGAGAGGTACGCACCACCGTTTCGCCCATCAGGTCGAACCGCCGGCCGATTTTCCTTCCTCCAACAAGAGGCGGAAGGCATCCACGATCCGGCACGGCAACTCGTTTCCAACGTCGCGCCGTCCGGCCTTCCGGCCGAAGCGGAGGTCGTGTGCGGCGCTCTCCACCAGCAAGAGCGAGGTTCGCGCCGGGATGAGCTTCAGCGCCGCCGTCATCTCTTCCGGCGAACCGAAAGGATCGCGCGTTCCCAGCACAAACAAGGACGGCGCATGCAGCGACGGAAGATGCGCGGTGCGCAACTGCTCCGGCCGGCGCGGCGGGTGCAAGGGATAGGAGAGCAGGATCAGGCCGCTGGCAATTGCGGGATCTTCGGCCGCCAGCATGCTGGCCTGTCGCCCGCCATAAGAGTGGCCGCCGAGAAAGATCCGCTGGCACGAGCCCGCGGGCTCCAGCCGACGCAGAGCGTTGACCACATTGCGCAGACCCGCGCGGTCCTGGGAGGCTTCCCCGGGAAACGGCGGCCCGTGCGGCCGTTTCTGCCGATAGGGCAGATCGCAACGCAGCACCGTGAATCCCGCTGCCGCGAACGCTGCCGCTACGGCCACCAGCAAGGGCGCCCTGCTGTTCGAACCCGCGCCGTGCGCCAGCACCAGAGCGTCACCCGAAGGCTCTGAGGGGCGATGCAGCAACCCTTGGACCGGCGGTGTAGAATCCTCCGCCAGCGGGACCAGGGTCGAGTCGGGATCAAGCAAGAGCGCGGGCCTCCCTTTCGTCAATGCGGAATCATAACCCGAGAACTGGCTCGAAAGGCCTCAATTCTCAACAACGCGAGCGCTAGCCCACCAGGCCAACCGTTACCGTTAACGTTTGTTTGCCATGGGGCCCCGCTCTGGACTATTCTAAGCGACAGTGCTCAGGTGAGTACACAAGGAGCGCCGAGAGATGCGGCTTCGAATCCTCATCGCGTGTTTGATGGCCACCGCGCTCGCCTGGCTGGCGAGCGTCACCCGGTCGGTGTCGCTACCGGCTCCTGCGACGACCGCCCCTCCGGCGCAGGCAGCCGAGAAACCCATTGACTTCGACCGCGAGATCCGGCCCATTCTTTCGGACAACTGCTTCAGCTGCCACGGACCCGACGCGAAGCAGCGGATGGCGAACCTGCGTCTGGATGAAACCGAGGGCCTGTTTGCGGACCGCGGCGGCTACAGGATCATCGTTCCCGGCACCTCGGCCCAGAGCCGGCTCTATCAAAAGATCAGCTCCAAGGATCCGGCGTTTCGCATGCCTCCAGTCTTTGCCAATCGAACCCTGACCGATGGCCAGATCGAGCTGATCAAGAAGTGGATTGACCAGGGCGCGCACTGGGAGCGGCACTGGGCCTGGATCGCGCCCAAGCGACCGCCGGTACCGCAGGTGCAGGACAAGGCCTGGCCACGCAATCCGATCGATAATTTCGTCCTGGCCCGCCTGGAGCACGAAGGTCTGGAGCCATCGCCGCCCGCCGACAAGGCAACCCTGCTGCGCCGCCTGAGCTTTGACTTGACCGGCCTTCCGCCGACTCCGGCCGAACTTGATTCTTTCCTGGCGGACAATTCTCAGGACGCCTACGAGAAGCGAGTGGACCAACTCCTGGCTTCCCCTCGTTATGGCGAGCGCATGGCCATGGATTGGCTTGATCTGGCGCGCTACGCGGACACCCACGGCTACCACATCGACAGCCTGCGCGAGATGTGGCGCTGGCGCGATTGGGTGATCGACGCCTTCAACCGCAACATGCCTTACGACCAGTTCACCATCAAGCAGCTGGCTGGCGACTTGCTTCCCAACGCCACCGTGGAGGACAAGATCGCCACCGGGTTCAACCGCAACCACATGATCGACTTTGAGGGCGGAGCGATTCCGCAGGAGTACCACGTGGAATACGTGGTTGACCGCGTCAGCACCACCGGCACCACTTGGCTGGGCATCACCATCGGTTGCGCGCGCTGCCACGACCACAAGTACGATCCCATCAAGCAGAAGGATTTCTACCGCTTCTTTGCCTTCTTCAACACCGTGCCCGAGCGCGGCCTCGACGGCCAGCTCGGCAACGCTGCGCCGGTGCTCGAGCTGCCTTCGCCGGAGCAGAAGAGCCAACTCGCCGGACTTGAGGCCCAGATCTCGAAGACCCTGGCGGCGATTCCGGAGAAGGAGATGGCGGCCCAGGAGAACCGGTGGCGCCAGCAGCCGCTCGCGTCCCTGCCCGCAGCCCTCGAAGAGGGTCTGGCGGCGCGCTACGAGTTTCATGGAAATCTGAAGGATTCCTCCGGCCACGGTCTCGATGCCAAGGCCGCGCGCGGCGACGTGGTCTACGACGATGGGCCCGTGGGACAGGCCGCCGACTTCACCGGCGAGACCCAGGTCGACTTTCCTGCCGGAGACTTCGAGCGCGACAAGCCCTTTACCTTGGCCTTCTGGGCCGGGCCGGACGGAACCAAGGGTCTCGATCTAATCCAGAAGCGCAGCGCCTCGCCCAACTGGCGAGGCTACGAAATCTCGACCGACGATCCGACGTTTGACGGCCCGCAACGGCCGCGGTTCACGGTCTACGTGCGCCTCGCGAGCCATTGGCCGGATGACGCCATCGAGGTCAAGAGCAAAGAGCGCGTGCGCTTCAACAGCGACCGCCACCTGGTGGTGAGCTACGACGGCTCCGGTAAGGCTTCGGGCGTGAGCCTCTATCTGGACGGCAAGCCCCTTGAGACCGAAGCGCTGAAGGATCAACTGACCGCGAGCATCCGCACCGAGGCGCCCCTCTCTGTGGGTGACAAAACCATCGGCCGGCCGCTGAAAGGTAATCTCGACGATTTCCGCATCTACAGCCGCACGCTCGGTCCGACTGAAGCGGATGCTCTCGCCATCCAGGTCCCGGAGCGGGCTCTGTTGACCGAGCTCCAGGGCAAGCCGGTCGAAGAGATCGGCACTCTACAGCCCGAAAAGCCCCCCGCCGAAGCGGACATCGGCATGGAGGACAAGCCGCCGACCCAGGAAGAAAAGGAAACGAGCCAGTTGAAGGAGCATCAGGCGCGGCTCAGCGAATACTACCTCAAGTACGAAGCGCCGGAGAACGAACGCCGGCTCTACGCGCAGCTGAACGACCTGCTTGCCCAGAAGGCGAAGGTGCAGCAGTCGATTCCCACCGTTATGGTGATGGCCGAGATGAAGAAGCCGCGCGACACCTTCATCCTGGGGCGCGGCCAGTACGACAATCCCAAAGAAAAAGTGACGCCCGGCGTCCCCTTGTTTCTGCCGCCGCTGCCTCCAGGGGCTCCTTTGAACCGCCTGGGCCTGGCGGAGTGGATCGTCGATCCGCAGAACCCGCTCACGGCACGCGTGGCGGTCAATCATTTCTGGCAAGGCTACTTTGGGATCGGCTTGGTGAAGACCTCGGAGGACTTCGGGTCTCAGGGCGAACCGCCCAGCAATCCTGAGCTGCTCGATTGGCTGGCGACAGAGTTCATCCGCACCGGCTGGGACGTGAAGGCGATGCAGCGGCTGATCGTGACCTCGGCCACCTACCGGCAATCTTCCAAGGTGACTCCGGAGCTGGAGGAGCGCGACCCGGAGAATCGCCTGCTGGCGCGCGGCCCGCGCGTGCGCCTGCCCGCCGAAGAGATCCGCGACAACGCGCTCGCCATCAGCGGGCTGCTAAACAACAAGGTCGGCGGGCCCAGCGTCTACCCCTATCAGCCCAAGGGCATCTGGGAGGAGATGGCGTTTGGCGAAGGCTTTTCCGGCCAGACCTATCGTGAGGGCACAGGGCCGGACCTCTACCGCCGCAGCATGTACACCGTCTGGAAGCGCACCGTGCCGCCGCCGGCACTAACAACCTTCGACGCGCCGGACCGCGAGAAATGCACGGCGCGGCGCATCCCGACCAACACCCCACTGCAGGCGCTCGTGTTGCTCAACGATCCGACGTATGTAGAAGCCGCCCGCGCGCTGGCGCAGCGCATGATGGAGGCCGGTGGAAATTCTGCGGCCGATCGGGTCGACTTCGGCTTCCGGCTGGCCACGGACCGGACACCCTCGCCGGCCGAACGCGACGTGCTGGTCACAACCTACCGGGAGCAATTGGCCGACTTCCAGCATCAGCAGGACGACGCCGCCAAGCTGCTGTCGGTGGGCGCATCCCGATACGACCCGCGTCTCAACAGGTGCGAACTGGCCGCCTGGACCACCGTGGCCAGCATGATTTTGAATCTGGACGAGACGATCACGAAGGAGTGATTTGAACGTTCGACTGTCAGCTGCGCTTGAGGAAACGAACCCGTCGTCTCAGTGAAGACAAAAGGGTCGGCCTTTGAAACGGTGCACATCGAACCTAAAAATGGGGAGTTTTAGACCACTTTTGAGCTGCCGATGGAGGCCCGTATGAATCAGCACGAACTTACACTCGCCATGACCCGCCGGCAGTTCTTTCGGCGCAGCACAGCCGGCGTCGCCATTGGAATCCCGGCGCTGGCCGGACTGCTAACGCGAGACGGCCTGGCGGCGGAGCCCGCACGCGACCCCAAGACCGGCGGCCTCATCGGCTTCCCTGACCTCACCCCGAAGGCCAAGCGGGTCATCTTTCTACACCAGTCGGGCGCGCCCTCACAGATCGAGCTCTTCGACTACAAGCCCAAGTTGCGCCAAATGCACGGCCAGGAGCTGCCGGATTCGGTTCGCAACGGGCAGCGCATTACCGGCATGACGTCAGGGCAGTCCTCGTTTCCCGTGGCGGCGCCAATCTTCAACTTTCATCAAGCCGGCCAATCGGGCGTCTGGATCAGCGAGCTGCTGCCCCATACGGCCAAGATTGTCGACGATATCACCATCATTAAGACCGTATATACCGAGGCCATCAACCACGACCCGGCCATCACCTTTATCCAGACCGGCTTTCAGCAGCCCGGCCGCCCCAGCATGGGCTCCTGGGTGAGCTACGGCCTGGGCAGCGAGAATCAGAATCTGCCGGCCTTTGTGGTGTTGATTTCGCAGGCCAACGCGCTCAACCCCGACCAGCCTCTGTTCTCGCGCCTGTGGGGCAATGGCTTTCTGCCGTCGAAGTACCAGGGGGTGAAGTTCCGGGCGAGCGGCGACCCGGTGCTCTATCTTTCCAACCCTCCGGGGGTATCACCCACGATGCGCCGCCGGATGCTGGACGGCATCGCCAAGCTCAACGGCATGCTGGCCACCGAGTACGGTGATCCGGAGATCGAAGCTCGCGTGACCCAATACGAGATGGCTTACCGCATGCAAACTTCGGTACCGGAACTAGCGGACCTTTCCAAGGAGCCGGAGTCGACCTTTGCGCTCTACGGAGAAGACGCGCGCAAGCCGGGAACATACGCCGCCAACTGCCTGCTGGCCCGGCGTCTGGCCGAGCGCGGCGTACGATTCATCCAGCTTTACCATCGCGGCTGGGACCAGCACAACGACCTGCCCCGGGACATCGCCCTGCAGTGCAAGGGCGTGGATCAGGCCTCGGCGGCCCTGGTCCAGGACCTGAAACAACGCGGCATGCTGGACGACACGCTGGTGATCTGGGGCGGCGAGTTCGGCCGCACTGTCTACTGCCAAGGCAAGCTGACGGCCACCAATTACGGACGCGATCATCATCCGCGCTGCTTCACCATGTGGATGGCGGGCGGCGGCGTCAAGCGCGGCACTTCGATCGGCCAGACCGACGATTACTGCTACAACGTGGTGGAGGATGGGGTCCACATTCACGACATTCAGGCCACGGCGCTCAATTGTTTGGGCGTCGACCACACCAAGCTCACCTACAAGTTCCAGGGGCGCTACTTTCGTCTGACCGATGTGGCCGGCAATGTGGTGACCAAGGCTCTGGCCTAGAAGGATCGACTAGATGGTCTCGCGAAGTCACGAGCATTAGCCTGCAGAATCCACGGCGCTCGACTCGAAGCCGGTGCCCCCACGTTCCATCAGACCCGTTCCGGTGCGGCTGCACTCACCCGGATCTCCACCACCTTGGAGCCTAGATACGGGTGCGTGGCCTTGAGGCGGACGGTTCCCGACGCTTGCCTGGCCTTGATCCACACCGCCCCTACCCCGCCCACCAACGCGAGAGGGTTCTCGCCGATGATCTCGCCCGGCCCTTCGATCGCGAGGGTTACGGCTCCCGTTGAGAACGGGCGCCAGGTGCCCTCCGCATTGGTCACCTGGAGCACCACGCGGGTGGCGTCGATCCCGTCCCCGACCAGTTGCAGATCGTCGGGCTCGACGATCAGCTCTTGGTCGGTGTCGTTGCCGGGCAGTGTCTTGGTGATTACGAGCTGGCCGTTGATGTAGCCCTCGATGCGCAGATCGCCCCACTCCTCGAGCGAATGCCCCAACAGGTCGACGATAAAGGGCGGGTAGCGCAGGTGGGGATAGGTCTCCCGGTCAGGCCCGGTGTCGGCTTTCAGTTGACCCTTAGCGTAAATCTTGAGATGGTCGCAATTGGAGCAGATGGTCGCCCGGCGAATTCCCCCGCCCTCGGACTGGTCCCCTTGCGACCAGTTGAAGCAAGGCTCGAGCACGATTTCCTCCTGGGGATCGCACTGCGAGCGGTAGAAGAAGGCGGCGGGCTTGGGAATGCGGAAGATGTCGCTGACACCGTGATAGCAGATGCGGTCGCCGGAGCCGAAGTTGAAGTGGGTGTTGTAGTCGAAGGCGCACCAGCCGATGCCGCCCGCGTAGCCCTTGTCGGAGGCAAGCTGGTCGTGGACGCGAGCGTGACGCCGCGCGTGCTCCATGACACGGTCCACGTTGTCGTAGCGCTTGGTGGGGAACATGTGGCCATTGAACTCGGTGTTCAGGTAGAGAGGGTGATTCGGGGGCTGCAACGGGAACCCGAAGTCGTTGATGGTGAAGACATCCTCGAGCAGTTCGGAATTCCGGAGATAGCGCACGCCGCCGGTCTGCCGCGAATCATCCAACTGATGCGCCAGGGCGTTGGTCCGCGTGTAGAAGTCATGGTCGTCCAGCGATTCGTTGATGCGGACGCCCCAGAGAATGATCGAGGGATGGTTCCAGTCGCGCCGGATCATCTCTCCTACGTTGCGCACAGCTAGATCCTGCCAGGCTTGATCCCCAATGTGCTGCCAGCCTGGGATCTCCTCGAAGACCAGCAGGCCGATCTCGTCGCAGCAGTCGAGGAATTGCGTCGACTGCGGGTAGTGCGAGGTGCGCACAATATTGCATTTCAGGTCTTTCTTGAGGATGAGCGCATCGCGCCGCTGCACCCGCGCCGGCATGGCCCCGCCCACATACGGGAAGGTCTGGTGCCGGTTGAGCCCGCGCAGCTTGATGGTGGCGCCGTTCAGTTGGAAGCCATCCGGCGTAAAGCGGGCCTCGCGAAAGCCGATGCGCGTGGAGTATTCGTCCACCACCTGGGTTCCGTCATCGAGTTGGACCTTGACCTCGTAAAGCTTCGGATGCTCCAAATCCCAGAGTTGCACTGCCCCAAGCTGGCTCAGCGAAACCACGGCCGAACCACCTTCCGGCAATGATCCTGCGTCCAGCGTCTGGCTGGCCAGGACCCGATTGCCGTCGCGCAGCTCCGCTTTCAACCTGAGAGCCTTGGCAGGCGCGCCCGCCGGCTTGCTCAAGAAACACTGCACGTCGACCCGGCGGCTGTCCGACCGGACGTCCACCGGCTTGGCAAAGACGTTTTCGAGGTAGACGTCCGCCACCGCGCGCAGGCTGACTTCGCGGTAGATGCCGCCAAAAGTCAGGTAGTCGATATTCTGCCCGAACGGCGGAATGTCAGGACGCTCGGTGGAATCCACCTCCACCGCGAGCACATTGTCCGCTCCCCACTTCAGGTGCGAGGTCAGCTCGAACGAAAAAGGCGTGTACCCGCCCCGATATTCGCCCAGATTCACCCCGTTGACGCTCACAGTTGCGGCGGTCATGACGCCGGCGAAATCGACGAAGATGCGGCGGCCGCGCAGTTCTTCGGGGACGTGAAAATGCCGCCGGTAGATCGAGACGAACTGGAACTCCTTCTCGTCGAAGCTGTGCCACGGCAGCATCTTGTTGGTGTGCGGGATGGTCACGCGCTGGAACTTGCTGTCGTCAAAGTTGACTGCGCTCGATCCCGGCACGGTCTTTCCGCCGTAGAGCCAGTTGCGATTCATCGAGAGCACAACTCTGGGGGACGATGCCGTCTTGGCATTCGCCGCGGTCTGCCGCCCGGCGGCTTGCGATTCGTTCCTAAGGAGCCACCAGCCGCCCAGTCCGGCAACACCCGTCTTGATGACATTTCTGCGGTTCATGAGACTACCCCTTGGTTGAATTGCGCCGCGCACGCTTGACGTCTCCGGCTAACGCAGCCTGGCCGGCCCATGTTGGTTTGTTTAATGTGCCCCATCTTAACGATCTTTGCAACCTGTGCCAGAAACGTGTTAGCTTCTCCTTCCGCCCAATCCCCGCGCCGGCGCGGCCGCAAGGCGGAGACCCGCAGTGCAGCGGGATGGGGCCGTGCCTTCCGGAGCCCAACCATGCAACTGACCAGCCAGGATGATCCGCCGCCAGCGGCCAAACCGGCACTCACCCGAGCCGCCGCTTTGCAGATGCGATTCCAAGATCTGTACGCCAGCCCGGGGCGCATCTTCCGCGCGCCCGGCCGCGTGAACCTGATCGGCGAGCATACCGATTACAACGACGGATTCGTGATGCCGGCGGCGATCGACTTTTACACCTGGGTGGCGATTGGTCCGCGCGCCGACCGCAAACTGGTCCTTCATTCCGAAAATATTTCGGAGAGCGCGGAATTCGACCTGGATGCCGCGCCGGTTCCGCGGCATCGCTGGACCGACTATCCGTTCGGTGTGGCCGTGATGCTGGAACGCGCGGGCCACCGCCTGCGCGGGGCGAACCTGCTGATTCTCGGCGAAGTCCCCATCGGTGCCGGACTGAGCTCTTCGGCCGCCATCGAGGTGGCGACGGGCTACGCGCTGCTCGAGAATTCGGGCCTCCAGGTCGATCGGGTGGAGCTCGCCCGGCTTTGCCAGCGTGCCGAAAACGATTTCGTCGGGATGCGCTGCGGCATCATGGACCAGTTCATATCCTGCTGCGGCCACGCCGGCCAGTCCCTGATGCTGGACTGCCGCTCGCTCGATTACCGGCTCCTGCCGCTTCCTCAGGACGTCAGCCTGGTGATCTGCAACAGCATGGTCAAGCACGAACTTGCCAGCGGCGAGTACAACAAGCGCCGGGCCGAGTGCGAGGAAGGGGTTCGACGCCTGGCGCAGCATCTGCCGCAAGTACGGGCGTTGCGGGATGTCACGCTGGCGGACCTCAACCGGTTCGAGAGCGAATTGCCGGAGGTCGTCTACCGGCGCTGCCGGCACGTCGTCAGTGAGAACGCGCGCGTGCTCGAGGCCGCCACCGCGCTGGTCGGCGGTAACGTCGGGGCTTTTGGCGACTTGATGGCCCACTCGCACCGAAGTCTGCGGGACGACTACGAGGTCAGCTGCGAGGAGCTGGATCTGCTGGTCGAGCTGGCAGGCGAAGCCGACGGCACGCTCGGTGCGCGGATGACCGGAGGCGGCTTCGGAGGCTGCACCGTCAACCTCGTCCGGAGTCCCCGCGTGGAGGATTTCACCCGCTCGGTGGCGCGAGGGTATCATGCCAAAACCGGCCGGACGCCGGAGATCTACGTTTCGTCGGCTGCCGAGGGCGCGGCCCAGGCCGACAGCAGCAGCTGAACCAGCCTCGCCTCTCCCATCCACATGCATTCCCGTTTTCTTGTGCCCTTCGCGGAACCAGTCTCCTGTCCCGCTGATTGAATTAGTAAGCCAGCGCCTTTAGTAGCCATCCGTCGAATGTTTGCAGCCTCTCCGAAATCGTCTTTAGCCTTCCTTTTCAGCAAGTTGACGGGATAGATTCCATAACTCATTTCTTTTCAGTGGTCTGACGGGATCGCAGAGCATCAGAAAATTTCCTTCCTTTATTATCAATAACTTGACGGGTTCGTTCGTATATTTGACAGACCGCCTTTTTGCATGCTCGCTTGCCAAACCCAAACCAAGCCTATGCTGAGCTCGGGGTGAGTTCTGCTGGTTTCCTTACCGTAGCCGCCAAGCACCATTACGGCGACCGACTCGGTCACTCCTTTGACGGTACGCTAAACCCTCCACTATGACCTACCCGAAGCTTCGTCGACTTGCCGTGACCGTCATCACGGCGAGATTGGTTCCGCCAGAGCGACCTGCCTACGTACGGTACCAGTGGGACAGGACCTCTAGTAGATTTCTTGGATAGGCCCTATAAGATTTCTCTTGACATGCTCATCGGTCGATAGCATCTTTGTAACCATGCACGCCTAGAAATGGGTGGCGCGCACCGTTGGTTAGAGAGCCGTACAAGCGGCCGATAACGTCCTCAACGCTGTTCCGCCGGGTAGTTGGTCTTTAAGAGGCGCAAATAACAAGAAGGTGGAGGGAAGACCGATGCGTATCCTGCTGGGGCGCGCCCGCGAGCTTCGAGTCACCGGGGTCGTGTATCTGCTGCTCTCTCTTTTGATCGCCGCCGTACCACTCTGGTCGCAGGTCGATGCTGGCGGAATCACTGGCACCGTAAGCGATCAAAGCGGCGCCGTGGTTCCAGGAGTCAAGGTCACGATCACCAATCAAGGGACGGGCCTTTCGATCTCGACCACGACGGACGCAAGTGGGGGGTACAGGTTCACGCCCGTCAAGATCGGCACCTATACGGTCACGGCCGAATATCAAGGCTTCCAGACGGCGACCCACAGGGACATAACGGTGAACGTGCAGCAGACACCGGTGGTCGACTTCAGCCTCCTGCCCGGGCAGGTCACCCAGACGGTGGAGGTCACAGGCGCGGCGCCCCTGCTTCAGACGACCGACGCGTCGGTGGGACAGGTGGTGAACGGGAAGGACGTAAACAGCTTGCCGCTCAATGGCCGAAACTTTACGTTTCTTGCTCAACTGGCGGCCGGCGTCACCGTCGCTCAGCCTGACACGCGAGGCAATGCGGCTTCGGGCGCCTTCTCGGCCAACGGGAATCGTCCGGCCCAGAACAACTACCTGCTCGACGGCATTGACAACAATGCTGACCTGGTGGATTTTCTCAATGGCACCAATTATGTGGTGCTGCCTCCTCCGGATGCGATCGGCGAATTCAAGGTCCAGACCAGCAATTACAGCGCCGAGTTCGGGCGGGCCGGCGGCGCGGTACTGAATGCCAGCATCAAGACGGGCACGAACCAAATCCACGGCGACATATGGGAGTTTTTCCGCAACAACGTTCTCGACGCTCGGGACTTCTTCGAGGAGAACAAGGGCGAGTATCGGTTGAATCAGTTTGGGGGCGCAGTCGGCGGACCGATCGTCATCCCGCACGTTTACAACGGTAAGGACAAGACCTTCTTCTTCGCCGATTACCAGGGCACGCGGATTCGGCAGGGAATTCCCTACACCAATACCGTACCCACGGCCCAAGAGAGCAGCAGCGGCTTCAGCAATTGGTCAGAACTGCTGACAAGCGCCACCCAGTTTGACCCCGAGGGAAGGCAGTTCCAAGGCGGCCAGATCTTCGACCCGGCAACCACGCGAGGTATCGCCTGCGGGGCGTCCGATCCGGTTACCGGTAAGCCCGTTACTTACGCGAATCCCAACTCGACCACGCCCTGCACTCCGGGCTCGACCATCTACGTCCGCGACCCATTCCCTGGAAACATCCTGCCTCCCGGCCGCCTCGACACGAATTCCATCAACTTACTGAAGCTGTACCCCAGCCCCAACGCGCCGGGCATCGTCAACAATTACGTCGACAGTCCGGTCCTCAGCAACCGCGGCGATAGCTTTGATGGCCGCGTCGACCACAACTTCAGCGACAAGGACCAGATGTTCGTGAGCTTCAGCTATGTGAACCAGCCCCAGTTCATCCCCGGCCCGTTCACAGGTTATGCCGATGGCGGCGCCTTCCAGGTCGGCGACCAGACAGCAAACTCCATCAACAGCGCCTTGAGCTGGACTCACACGTTTTCGCCGACTCTGATCAATGAAGCGCGCCTTGGCTTCAGCCGAATCGGCACCAGCCGCCTGCAGGCGAATGGTACCACGCTGGGGATTCCGGAGCAGTTCGGCATCCAGGGTATCCCGCAGGTGTCTTTGAACGGCGGCCTGCCGGAAATCGACATCAACGGCTTGAATACTTTGGGCAGCAACGGCTTCCTGGTTTCCGATGAGGTGAACTCTACCATTCAATTCACCGAGAATCTGACCAAGATTCATGGAAATCACAGCTTCAAGGGCGGCTTGGAGTTCCAGCACATCAAGTTCTCCACCTTGCAACCCGCCTTTGCCCGGGGAAATTTTGACTTCAACGGCAGCTACACGAGCATTCCGAATGGCAACGGTACGAACCTCGGCGCAGCTCAACTCCTGCTAACGCCGATTCCTACCACGGTGCCGGGCGGAGTCAACTACGTCGGCGGCTCCGACAGCGTCAACGCCTCCAACATCGCCAATACCGATGACGGCCGGAACTATTACGGTCTTTACTTCAACGATGACTGGAAAGTGAAGCCTAAACTGACTCTCAATCTGGGCTTACGCTGGGATTACTTTCAGCAGGTGCACGAGAATTTTGGCGCCCAGGCCAACTTCATCCCGGGTTACAACGGCTCGCAAGCCACCTACCTGATCCCGAGCAATCGAAAGAACGATCCTGCGCTCTCAAGCTCTTTTGTGAATACCCTGGCGCTCGACAACATTGCGCTGGCCTACACGGACAATGCCGGACTTGGCATCTCACAGAGAGATAACTTCGCCCCGCGCCTCGGGTTCGCGTATCAGGCCACCTCAAAACTTGTGGTTCGCGGCGGCTACGGTATCTTCTACGGCGGATTCGAGAATCGCGGGTATTCGCCCAACCTCGGGGAAAATTACCCGTTTGTGTACAACTTCACTTTCAACTCGGCCTCAAACGGAGTGCCCGCTAACTTCGGCCCCGTCACCTACAGTAATTGCTCATATCCCGCTGCGACCATGGAAAGCGGCTTCGCGTGTATTCCGCTGACGTCGTCCGTGGTGAATGCGGAAGGACTCGGCCTGCAAGGGATCCAGTACCACTACGACACGCCTTACACGCAAGACGCTAATTTCTTTGTGCAGTATCAGTTAACGCCTAACACGACGTTGCAGGTTGGCTACGTGGGTAGCTTCACAAGGCATCTTGAGAGCTTCATCGGCTCGAATCAGGTACAAGAGATTCTGCCGCCGGGAACGGATGTCCGCAGCTATCTTGCTTACCCGGACTTCTCCCGAGGCCAGAGTTATGACTCCACGCAGGGTAACAGCTATTACCACGGGGCGCAGTTTAGTCTGGAGCGGCGCTTCAGCAGCGGTTTGAACTTCCTGACCGATTATACTTACTCGAGGTGCCGCACCGACACCTTTGACCTGCTGAACAACAGCGCCGGAGGTTTTCGGGCGCCGTATCTTCCGGGTTTCGGCATTCAGGGCGACTACACGGGTTGTGCCTTTGACATTCGGAACACTTTCAAGACGAGCGGGGGTTATGAGCTGCCGTTCGGAAAGGGCAAGCGCTTTCTGGGCAACGCCTCCGGTGCGCTGAACCAGCTCGTGGGAGGATGGAGTACAAATTGGATTCTCACCCTCCAGGACGGGCAGCCGTTTACCGTCGGTTGCCAAGGTTCCTTCACCGTTGGCATGGGTTGTAACGCCCTGCTTGTGTCCGGGCCGAGCGTTATCGGCGGCTTGCACAATGTGAACCAGTGGATGAACCCAGCGGCCTTCCAGAACCCGCCGGCTGCTACGGCTATAGGTCAAACGGACTATGCGCCTCTCGGCGGGGCTGGTACTCAGGTTGTCGGACCGGGCTTCCATCGCCTGGACCTTTCTTTTTTCAAGAATTTCCAGACGACGGAAAGGACGCACCTGGAGTTTCGGACGGAGTTCTTTAATATCACCAATCATCCGAACTTCAATCAGCCGAATTTTGGCGGAAACGGCGTGGTCGCCGTTCCGGGGTCCGGAGACTTTACCAACCCCAACTTCGGGAAGATCGGGTCAACGCGCGACGCCCCCAACGACCCGCGCGAGATTCAATTTGCTCTGAAGTTCTACTTCTAACTGGCTGGAGCCCGGCGCGGAATGCTCTTTCGCGCCGGGCTCGCCCCGCGTACGGACGCACGTCTATCAAGTTCATGCAGGTCAGGCTTGTGCATAACCCCACGGTTCGACTCCTCTCCCTTTTTCACCCTCCCTGCGTCCCAATGAACGCTTGGCTTGACAGCGGTTCAAGTTCGCAGAATACTGGCCCTCATTTTCGACGTTCTGATGAGATCCCGATGCCTTTTGTGACGACATTTCGTCAGAGCCGAACCCAGCGAGGCTGGCGCAGCCTTCCAGACCTCATGGAACGGGAGGCACTGACCGCCGGCTTCGGCTTGTTAATCGCTGCGAGCGATGTAACGAACGAAGCCACGATGTTTTAGAAAGCAAAGACTTTGCTAAATTATCTCAAAGGCTTGACGCCGCATCAGATCGCCCAAGCGGTCTCCCGGGACCGGCGTGACTTCCTCCGGGCGGTCACCGGGGCCGGGGCGGCCACGGCCCTGTTCAGCCTGGCTCCTTTGAAGGCACTGGCTTCACCGCGCGGCCGCAAGGTGGTGGTGGTCACGTTTGGCGGGGGCGCCCGCGATGAAGAGACCTTCATGCCCGAAGGCCAGGAGAACATTCCACACCTCCTTTCGGAGCTGATTCCCAAAGCCACCTTCTTTACGCAGGTGATCAACCGGGGCATTCTGGGACACTACGTGGCCACCGCCAGCCTGGCGACGGGCGTCTATGAGACCTTCAACAACTTCGCCGCCGTCCCTCCCGACAATCCCACCGTCTTCGAGTATTTCCGCAAGGACCTGAAGCGGCCGGCCTCCGATGCCTGGGTGGTCGCGCCCAGCAACGGATTCAACCGCATCGGCGAGAGTGGGAATCGTTCCTATGGCGAGGGCCTGGGCGCAGGCGTGATCCTGCCCAAGCGCCTGCTGACGGCGGCGCTTTCCTCCGGTGGACGGGTCGAATACCAGCACCTGCTGCGCGACAACTACGAGACCCCCCTTTATACGCCGGAACTCGCCGGCAACGAGATCGACCTCGAGCAACTGGCGGAGATTCTCAAGCTGTCGGTGTCGGACTTTACCGCCCACGCGCGCAGTCTGGCGAGCCCCGACGAGCTGTCGGTCTACGTGGCGCGGCAGTTGATGCGGCAACTGGCGCCCAGCCTGCTCTGGATCACGCTGCACGACATCGACATCGCGCACTCCGGCGCTTACTCGCTTTACATCGAAGGCATCCAGCGCTCGGACCGCCTCTGCGCGGAGATCTGGGATGCCATCCAGATCGCGCCCGAATACGCCGGCCGGACCACGATGTTTATCCTGCCGGATTTCGGCCGCGATTCGGATTCGGATTCCGGTGGAAACGGGTTTCAGCACCATCGCACCGGCGACCCGCTGTCGCGCACCACCTGGATGATGGTCTTGGGGCCGGGCGTCCGGGAGAACGTGGTGGTGGACCGGGCGGTGGAGTCGACGGATCTGGTGCCGACGCTGGGCGCCTTGATGGGATTCTCACCGCGCCTCTCCCAAGGCAAGCCGCTGATGGAGGTCGCGTAGTTGCGGTGCTTCCGAGCGAACTCAGCGCCGAGCAGTTCAGAGCTTACCCTCCGGAAGCGAGGCAACTGGCGACGGACCACGTCGCGCTCTTCCGCGAGCTGCCCGTCAGCTTCCTGCCCATTCTGCTGCACGAAGTCATAGCTTACGACTGGAAGTTCCCGGCGGAGCGGAAGGATCTGGACAACCAGCTCGCTTATCTCACGGCGCTGCCGGCCGGGGAGCTTCAACGGGCGATGGCGGGCTTCGCCAAGGTGCGTCTCTCGCCCGAGCTGGAGCATTTCGATTGGGTGAATGCGCCCGAAGCGTTCTCGGACCGGCTGTCGGCTTACCTCTGGGCCACCCACCAGATCGACGCCTTCCACGCCGCCGCGGTCGACTATCTTCGCCGCTACACCGAGGTCTCGCCCCCGCAGCCGCCACCCATGGTGCGGCTGGGAATTGTGGTCCTGGGACAGGGCGTGGCGCAGAACAGTTATCCCCTGTTTCGAAAACTCCGTCCCCAGGGCGTCTACTTCAAACAGGTCAAGCCGGACAACGGATTCAATATTTTGCTGGAGGCAGTGCTGGCCCGGGCGGCAGCCCATCCGATCCCTTACGCGCATTGGTACATCGACGGCGGCGCCGAGCAAGCCGTCTCCTGCCCGGCGCTCAGCCGGGTCTCGTACGACGCGCTGGCGTCGGTGCGCGCAAGCCTGCTGAGCAAGATGGAGAAGGCAATCCAGTCAGGCATCGGGGGTCCAGAGGCTCTCCGCACGATGCTGACCCGAGTACGTCCGGAAGAGTTGGGCCTCAGCAGCGCCCCGGGCGAAGCGGTGCTGAATCGCTTTCAGGTGAGCGTGCTGACCGAAGGATCAGGCACTCAGATCTTCAGCACGTCCTTCGTGCAGTGGACGGCGCGCGAGGCCTTGAGACGCGCCCAACCGGCCACGCTCCTGGCACGCTTCGCGCCCCGTCAGCGCCAGCGCCCCATGAACGAACTGATCTCGGGAAAGCCGTCCAACATCACCCTCGATCCGCAGGGCTCCCTTCTGGATGCGGACATGGGAGCTTACCTGACCTGGGTGAATCAGCAGCGTCTGGCCGGAGCGGAACAGTCGTCATTCCTGGTCTGGTTTGAGGATCACAGCGAGGCGCTGGCCATCGCGCCGTCCCTGCCGCGCGGCACCGAATCGAGCAGTGCGATCGACCTCGGTGGCCTGTTGGCTCAGATCACCTAGCGGGCAGAGTCAAGCGCAACCGCGCCCGGAGCGGCTGGCGGCGCTTCCGCGCTGACGAACGCGCCTTCTAGCTCTGTACGCGATTCAGTTCCCAGAAATAAGCTAAACTGAAAAAATAGGTCAGGCGGACTAACGTGAGCTCGTTGCAACCCTTCACGAGTCGCGGCCGTGGGGCCAGCTATGTATGGAGGATGGAAGGAGTGCGGTCAGTATAAGGTTGGGAAGGCGTGCGCCCAAGCGAGTCGAGGCCGTCCTTTGGACCATCTGCCTCTTGGGGCCGGCTGCCACCTCAGGTCGAGCCCAGACAGGCCCCGCCGACCCCTCCCGCGCCGCCAGCGAGGCGTTCGCTCGCGCCCGGGCCGACGCCGGACGCGGAGATCTTGCCGGAGCGCGCTCCGAGGTCCAGCAGGGGTTGAGGCTCGATCCGCGCAGCGTGGCCGGATACAATCTGCTGGGGATCATCGAAACCCAGGACAAGAACTTCAACTCCGCCGCGGAGGCCTTCGAGCAAGCGCTGCGCCTGGACCCCAAGTCCACCGAGACCCTCAATAATCTCGCCAACTCGTACGTCCAGCAGAAGAAGTTCGACCTCGCCCGATCCGAATACCTGGCGGCTCTGCGGATCGATCCCCGAAACCGCGACGCCAACTACAATCTCGGACTGGTCCTGCTGGCGGAGGGGCGGCCGGCAGAGGCCATCCCTTACCTGGAGCGCGTAACTCCCCGCGATCCGGCCAGCACCATCAGCCTGGCCAATGCCTATCTGGCGTCGCACAAAACAGGCCAAGGGCTGGCCCTGGCTCGGAAGCTGGCGGCGGAAGCCAGCGGCGACGTTCGGGTCCAGTTCTCGCTCGGAACCATGCTGCTGGAAGCGCATCAATACGAGGCTGCGGAGCGCCAGTTCGAGATCGCCGACTCGCTGCAACCCGAGAACTACGACATTCTCTGCAAGCTCGGGCAGGCCGCAACCAGGCTCAAGCATTACGCCAAGGCCGAAGAGGCCCTGAGCCGCGCGATCCAGCTCAAGCCGGACTCTGCGGAAGCCCTCTACTGGCTGGCGCAGGGCGATGCCGATCAGCGCAAGGACTCTGACGCTTTGCAGTTGCTGGTTCGGGCGCGCAAGCTAGCCCCCGACAACACCGATGTGATTTTTCTGATGGCTCGGCTGGCGATGCTCGAGAATTTCTACGAGGATGCCATTCCGCTGCTACAGGAAGGGGTTCGCCTGGTGCCCAAGCGCGCTGATCTGCGCGCCGCCCTGGGCGAAAGCTATCTGGCCGCCGGCAAGACCGATCAGGCCATCCAGGAGTTCAATATTCTGATCGAGCTGGCGCCGTCCGCCGGCGCTTACGCCTTCATGGGACTCGGCTACCGGGAACTAGGCCGGTTTGACGAGGCCGCCAAGTATTTCGCGGCGGGCTTAAAACTCGATCCTGAAAACGGGGCTTGCCTCTATAACCTGGGCTACATCGCCTCGCGGCGCGGCCACGCGCAGGAGGCGGAAACTTACCTGACCCGGTCGCTCCAGGCCAATCCCAACCCTAATGAGTCCGACGCCTTGCTCGAGCTGGCCAGCCTCAAGATGGCGCAGAAGAAGTACGCCGAGGCGCTCCCCTTCCTGCAGCGCGCTGTGAAGACGGCCAGCGACCCCGGCCCCGCCTACTATAAACTCGCCCGAGTGGAGGCCGGCCTGGGCATGAACGCCGCCGCCGACAGGGATCTCAAGATCTTCCAGACTCTCTCGAAAGGCTCCGCCAACGTCCCTTCTCCCTTTCAGCACTTTTTTGACGCCGTCAACCAGCGCGCCGACCTGCCAGCTCAGGCTCGTCAGAAGCTCGATCTGGCAGGGGTTCTCGACGCGGTCCAGCATCACCCGGACGATCCTCGCAACCTCTATCTGCTGATCGAGGCGTATCTGCAAGCCGGGCAGACCGACGACGCCTTGAAAGCCGCGCATCGGCTCGACGAGCTGAGCGGCGGGGATCTGCGCACCGAGCTGGGAATCGGTGTGCTGTTAGCCCGATTCCGCCTCTATCCGGAAGCCATCGGGCACTTTCGAGCGGCCCTGGCCGCCGACGCCAACTCCGATGAGGCGCGGTACGATCTGGCCGACGCCTATTTCAACGCCCACGATTACGCCAACGCTCTGAGCGTGATGGAGCAGATCTCGGAGCGCGCCCAGAATGACGACAGCTACTTGGCCCTGCTTGGGGACGTCGAGGCTCATCTCGGCCACAACGAGGACGCGGTCAGATTTCTGGCGCGGGCGGTCGCCAAGAACCCCGACAACGACCACTACCAACTTCTGTTGGCCTTAGCTCTACTGCGCAAGGGATCGCCAGAGCAGGCTGGGCGCGCGCTGCGCTCCGCCCTTTCGCGGTCCCCCAATTCGGGCAGACTCTACTGGGGCCTGGGCGTGGTGTCGGTGATGGAGGGTGACAGCGCTCAGGCGGAGCAGAGTCTGACAAAGGCTACGGAACTGCTTCCCGATTGGCAAACTACCTGGTCCACCTTGGGCATCTATTATTTTGACACTGGACAGATCGCTAAGGCGCGCGAGATTCTGCAACGTTCGCGGGAGCTGAATCCCGCGGGGATATCCAACGCCGCCGGAATCGAGCAACTCCTGGACCGGGCCTCCGCCGGGCCTGGGGCGATGGTCGGCCCGCAGCCCCTTTCACCACAGAACCGAATCCAGTTTCTCCAGGTGGCGCTGGCCCTGGCCGATCAGGCGGTCTGAAGTTCATGACGGAACGGTACGAGTCTTTGAGTTCAATGGGGCGCCGCAAAGCCCGGCGTGCTTGGGGGGTGGCGTTGCTTCTCTCCTTTGCGGCCCTGCCGACCGCCTCGGCCCGCCCCCAGCAGGCCGCGGGATCTGCATCCCAAGACGCCTCGGAGCTGGATCGCCAGTTTCAGTCTGCCGCGGCGCGCTTTGACGCCGGTGATTATGCCGCCGCCGAGCAGGAAGTCAGGCCTCTGCTCGAGCGGGCCCCGGACAATTCTCAGGTAAACGAGCTGGCCGGGCTGATCTATGCGGCCCAGGGCAAGGATCGGGAGGCCAGCCCTTACCTGGAGAAGGCCGTGCGGCTGGATCCGAAATCGGGGGCCGCCCACACCAACCTGGCGGCCGACCTCGCTCGCCTTGGTGATAATGCCCGCGCCGAGGCCGAATTCCGCAAGGCCCTGGAGCTCGAGCCCAAGTCGTTCGAAGCCAACCATGATCTGGCGGAGTTCTATGTGCGGCTGGGCAAGTTTCAGGCGGCGATCCCTTACTTCAAACAGGCGCGCGCCATCGACCCCTCCTCGCTGGAGAACAGGTATGACCTGGCGCTCGCCGAGCTGCGAGCGGGACAGTTCGATGAGGCCCGCCGTGAAATCCAAGCTTTAGTCCAACAGAAGGACAGCGCGGAGCTGCACAGCCTGCTGGCTGACCTGGAAGAGCGGGCCGGCAACTACCTCGCCTCGGCTCACGAGTACGAACTGGCCGCCCACATGGACCCGTCGGAGGATAACATCTTTACCTGGGGTTGCGAGCTGCTGCTGCATGCAACCTACGAGCCTGCCTCCCAGGTGTTCGCCGCCGGCTTGGAGCGCTATCCCCGTTCGGTTCCGATGGCGCTAGGAATGGGGGTCGCCCTTTACGGGCACGGAAGCTACGACAAAGCCGTCGAGGTTTTCCTGAAGGCCACCGATCTCGATCCCCATGACGTTCGTCCCTACCAATTTCTGGCCAAGGTGTACGACGTGTCGCCCAGCCAGGCCGACGCGGTCACGGAACGCATGCGCCGGTTCGTACAGATTGCGCCGGGCAGCGCGCAAGCCAACTATGACTACGCCATGAGCCTGTGGAAGGCCAGCCGGGATAGCAGCCAGAGCGCGTCGCCCGGTCAGGTTCAGCCTCTGCTGGAGCGCGCCGTCGCCCTCGATCCCAAGTTCGCGCAGGCCTATCTGGAGCTGGGAATTCTCGCCGCTGAGCAGCGGCAGTATCCGAAGGCGGTGGAGAGATACCGCCAAGCCGTCCAATTCGATCCGAATCTGGTCGAGGCTCACTACCGCCTGGGCCAAGCTTTGGGACGGCTCGGAGAGACTCAAGCGGCATCGCAGGAGCTGAAGATTTACGAGCGCCTCCATGAGAAGCAGATGCTGGATACCGAAGAAAAGCGGAACGAAATCCGGCAGTTCGTCCTAACGCTTCAAGCACCCTCGAATTCGCCTGCGCCTGGGGTTGCGTCGAAGTGATCACACGATCGGAACCCGCTCATGCCAGGACTGTTCCTCGTTTGCCAGGAGCAAGGTCGAAGACGCGCACGCGACTCCTGTCCGCGGGGCTGGCGATTGGAATCCTCACCGGTGTAGCTTATGCGGAATCGGGGCAGGGCGAGGCCGGGGACAAGGGCGCGCTGCAGGTGACGGTGCTCGGCGCCGCCGGCGTCAAGATCGCGGGCGCGAGCCTGTCGATCAGGCTCGAAGACGCCTCATCCGGGCTCAAGGGCGTGACGCGGGCCGATGGCACCTATCTTGCCCCCCACCTGGAGCCGGGCCGCTACCGGATCAGCGTGGCGGCTCCGTGCTACGCGGCGTCACAAAGCGAGGTCAAGGTCGAGGCAGGGCGCCAGGCGATCTCCACCGTCACCTTGACTCCGGCCGCAGCTGGCGCAAGCGGAGCTCCATGCGTATCCTCGACCCGTCCCGCCGATGGGGGCGTGCAGTTCGCGGATTCCGGCGGACTCAAGCCAGGGGAGCTCTCCTCGACCGTTGACGCTGCCGGCTACTCCTCTCAGGCTGAGAGTCAGGGCGCGGGAATGCGCCAGGCGCTTGGCGGCCTGACGCCCGCAGGCCCAAAGCCAGCCGGCGATGACGGCGAGACGTGGGTCTTCGACCGCGGCAACAGCCTCTTGCTTCAGGGCGACTACGCAGGCGCTGAGAGCGTTTTCCAGCAAGGCGCCGCGCAGTATCCCCACTCGTCCATGATGCTGCTGGGACTCGGCGTGACCGCCTACTCGCGCGGGCGTTACGACGACGCTGTCGCCATCCTCTGCCGTGCGGTAGACTTGAATCCTGCGGATCGCCGGGCTTACTTCTTTCTCGCCCAGGCCTACGCAGCTTCGCCGGCGAGAACCATCCAAGTCTTGCAGCGCCTGGAGAGCTACGCCACCAACGAGCCGAAGAACGCCGCGGCTCAGTTCTATTACGCTCTCGGCCTCTGGCGGGCCCAGGCAGGCAGCACCCAGGCAAGCGGAGCCAGCGTGCCAGCGGACTCGGCCGGCGTCCAGCGTGTCGAGAGGCTCCTGCGATCGGCCATCGCGCTCGACCCCGCACTGGCGGAAGCTCATTTCCAACTCGGGGTCGTGCTTTCCGATCAAGGCGAGGACGCCCCGGCGATCGCAGAGCTTCAGCAGACGACCGCCCTACAACCCGCCTGGGCGGAGGCTCACTATCGCCTGGCCCAACTCTACCGGCGAACGGGACAGAGCGATAAAGCTCAGCGCGAACTCGCGGACTACCAGCGGCTTCAGAGCCAAGGACAGAACTCGAGGTCGCAAGACGACGTTCGCAGGCTGCTGCTGGGCCAGGAGCAAGTCCGAAAGTAACGGCGAAGGAGCGCACCCGAGGGTCAGCCAGCCGGCCTCAACCCAATCCGCAATTCTCCTTGACATCGCCCTATCACTTGGTGTACTGTACTGCTAACATCTTACGAGATATAGTCTTGCACGAGGCCCCCGTGCCCTTGCGCCGATCCCCTTGCCTCACCTCCGAATCCCTCGCTGCCCGCCGAGCTAACGCCCTCCGATCCACCGGACCCCGCACTCCCCGTGGCAAGGCCCGCGTCTCCTTCAACGCCCTCAAGCACGGACAGTACGCCGCCCGGTCCGCCCGCTTGCGCGAGCGGCTGATCCGGGCCGGTTACGAGCGCCAGGAAGAGCTTTACGGACGGATCCGGTCGCGGATCGCCCAGACCTTCGGGACTCCCGATCGCCACTCCCGCGAGGACGCCGACCGGCTGGCTAACGTGGTCTGGTGCCGGGCGACGCGCCTTGTGGGCCGTCAGCCGGCTTCGAACTGGTCGGCCGCTGAGGCCTTCTCAATGGGAACAAAGCTGGAATCTCTCACAAAACAAAGGGACTCGCAATACCGGCTCCCCTCCGGTCAATGGGAATCGTCAGCCTTCGGTCAACCGTGGGTTGCCCCAAGGTCTCCGGATGGTCAAGCGGTGGTGTCGGGGAGGCCGAGTTGGCCGAAGCGACTCCGTCGCCTCGGGCGCCCCACGGGCCTTACGAGCCTCGGGAACCCTGCCAGCCTCGGATGGCACCTGGGCGGGGAGCCGAGAGTGGTCCGGTTCAAGTTCGGGGTGCGGGACGAGTGGCGGCGGCTCGGGCTGATCTTCTGGGTGCAGGGCAAAGCCTACTGCACCCTCGAACGGTTCGTAAGAGTGCTCGTGGGAAGCGAGACGCCTTTTCCGCCGGCTGGAGACCAGGGTCTGGAACGGGCGCTGCGCAGCAAGGCGTTCAGGTTGCGGAAGCCTAGCCCGAGGGAGCGATGGCGCTACAGCCTGGAGGCGGATGGAACGCCGGACTGGACGCGCGAGCCCTGGAAGGGCGCCCGGGCGCGAGTGGAGGCGAAAGACGAAGCCCGGCAGCGCGCGAAGGCGTAGCGGTCAATTTGGGACCTCCCTCGCTCCACCTCCAGGGGGCATTCCTGCAGGCCGAAATCTCACTCAAAGCTCCCCGCCCTGCGAGGATGAGGCCCGTCGTATGATTCAAGATAATGATCTTCAGTGGTGGACAGCTTGGCGGAAGCGGAAAAGTTTGGGCTTTCCGGGTATACTGACAGGAGCCGGAATCGCGCATGGGAAACGACCTAGTCCAGATTCATACCGCCCCGAAGCCGGACGCGACTCGACGCTCCACCGGGCCCTCGAACCGCCTCGGAGGGGTCGCCGATCTCGGCCGCACCTTCTACATTGAGACCTTCGGCTGCCAAATGAACGTGCACGATTCCGAGAAGGTGGCAGGGGTGCTGATCGGCCGCGGACTGGAACCGGTCGCGGAGCCTGAGCTGGCGGACATCATCCTCTACAACACTTGCAGTATCCGCGAAAAAGCGGCCCAGAAGGTCTTCTCGCGCCTCGGCGCCTTCCGGAAGGCACAGGGCGAGAAGCTGATCGGCGTGCTGGGGTGCGTGGCCCAGCAGGAAGGCGAGAAGTTCTTCGAGCGCGCGCCGCAGGTGAGTCTGGTCTGCGGGTCCGCCAGCTACTCCAGGCTGCCGGAGCTCCTGGACCAGATACGCGCCGGCAATCGGCGGGTGACAGGACTTGGCCTCGACACCGAAGAGTGCTTCGAGACCGAGCTGACGCGCCGCGACAACCCCTTTCGCGCCTACCTCACCATCATCGAGGGCTGTGACAAGGCTTGCTCCTATTGCGTGGTGCCCATGACCCGCGGGCCGGAACGTAGCCGGCCGGCAGACCACATCCTCGAGGAATGCCGGCGCCTGGTGGACGACGGTTACACCGAGATCCAATTGCTGGGCCAGACGGTGAACTCCTGGCGCGACCCTTCCCCGTTCCGGCTGACCTTTGCCGGGCTGCTGGGGCTCGTGGCGGAGATTCCGGGCGTGCGGCGCGTGCGCTTCACCACCTCGCACCCGCGCGATTTCACGCCCGACATCGTGGCCGCCATCGATGCGCACCCGGCCCTGTGCGATCAGATTCACCTGCCCGTGCAGTGCGGCTCGAACACGGTGCTCCAGCGCATGCGGCGCACTTACACCCGCGAGGAGTATCTCGAGAAGGTCGATCTCATCCGGCGCGCGCGCCGGGAGATCAGCCTTTCCACGGACATCATCGTGGGTTTTTGCGGGGAGAGCGAAGCCGACTTCCACCAGACCCTTTCGCTGCTCGACCACGTGGAGTACGATCAAGTGTTCTCGTTCAAGTATTCGACGCGCCCCAAAACGGCGGCGGCCGGCTGGCCCGATGATGTGCCCGACGAAGAAAAAGGCCGGCGCCTGTCGCAGCTCCAGGAGCACCAGCGGCAGATCCAGTTGCAGCGCAATCAGGCCTTGATAGGCCGCGAGTTCGAGGTGCTGGTGGAAGGCCACCAGCCGAGGCTCAAGCAGGCCGTGGGCCGCACCACAAGCAACCGGGTGGTCAACTTCGCGGGCGAGCCTGACTGGGTGGGGCGCTACCTCACGGTGCGGGTGACGGCCGCCGGTCCGAACAGCCTGGTTGGAGAGCTTTGTGGCGGGAACGGCCAGCCTGCCTAAGGGGATGCAGGGGAGGAAGGTTTATCGGGAGCTGCCATGGAAGTCGAAATGAAAATCCGGGGCTTGATGATGGATCCGGCCACCAACATGCCGATTGTGATCCTCAAGGACGCGAGCGGCCCGACGGTGCTGCCGATCTGGGTAGGCATCTACGAGGCCAACGCCATTGCCTTGGAGATCGAGAAGGTGGCCACCCCGCGCCCCATGACGCACGATCTTATCAAGAACCTCCTGATGGGCCTGGAGGCCCAGGTGCGTAAGGTTGTAGTGAGCGAGCTCAAGGACGATACTTTCTACGCTCTCATCTGGCTCGAGCGCGACGGCCAGTCGATTTCCATCGATTCGCGGCCCAGCGACGCTCTGGCTCTCGCCTTGCGGGTGGATTGCCCCATCTTTGTGGAGGACGAAGTTCTCAAGAACTCCAAGGTGGCGGGCACCACGACCGAGAAGTTTCAGAGCGAGGAATTGCGCAGGTGGCTCGAGAACTTGGGCGACGAGGACACGGGACGTTATAAGATGTGAAGCCAGACCCCGGCACTGTTGGGAGTGCGCCGGGGCGCCGGAGCGGAGCGTGCAGGTGGCGGTCATCGCGATCGCAAACCAGAAGGGCGGAGTCGGCAAAACTACAACGGCAATCAACCTGGCCGCCGCCTTTGCCCTCAAGAAGAAGCGCACTCTACTGGTTGACCTCGATCCCCAGGCCAACACCACCCTCACCTTTTTCGATCCTGCCGACATCTCTCACTCCGTCTATGAAGTGTTGTCGAACTCCCAGCTGACTCTGGACCAGGTTGTGAGGCCCACCGCGTCGGCCAACCTGAGCCTGGCCCCGGCCAAGCTGGCGCTCGCCAAGATCGAGGCCATGCTGGCCGGGCAGTTCGACGCTCCTTACCGGCTCAAAGACGCTCTGACCGCCTGCCGGTCCGACTTCGACTTCGTGGTCATCGACTGTCCACCGGCCCTGGGGATCCTGACCGTCAACGCCCTCGTGGCGGCGACGCACTTGCTGGTGCCGATCCAAGCCGCCTACTACGCCATGGAGGGAACCGACGATCTGCTGGAGACTCTGGAGCGCATCCGGGCCCGGCCTAATCCCTCCCTCGAATTGCTGGGTGTGGTCTTGACCCTCTTTGACCGCCGCACGAACCTGGCCCGGGACATCCAGAGACAGATTGGCGCGGTGTTTGGGGACAAGGTCTTCAAGGCGGTGATCGGCAAGAGCGTGCGCCTCGAAGAGAGTCCGGCCTACAAGGAGACAATCTTCACCTTCGCTCCGGATTCGTCGGGAGCCGAGGACTACGAGCACCTGGCCCGGGAGGTTCTGCAACGTGTCCAGTAAGAGGAGTGGTCTGCCGCTGGTGGTCAAGATGCGTCACGACGCCCACTACGTGGAGGAGATCTCGGCTCGCAGCGGAGCCGCCATCGGCCGCATGATCGCCATCGACCTGCTGCAGCCGAACCCCGGGCAGCCACGCAAGGACCGCGGCGATCTGGGCGATCTGACCGATTCGGTGCGTGAGAAGGGCGTGCTGGAGCCGCTTCTGGTGCGGCCGCTCCGCGATTCGGGGAAATATCTGATTATCAGCGGCGAGCGGCGCTACTTCGCGGCCCGGGCCGCGCAACTGGCGGAGGTTCCCTGCATCGAGAAGGATATTGGCGAGGAAGAAAGTCTCGAGATCGCCCTGATCGAGAACCTGCAACGCAAGGACCTGACGCCGTTCGAGGAGGCGGACGGCATCCAGAATCTGGCCGATCAGTTCGGCCTGACCCACGAGCAGATTGGCAAGCGGCTCGGTAAGGGCCGGTCGTCGGTCACCGAAGTACTGACCCTGCGTTCGATTCCCGACCCGGTCAAAGCCTTCTGCATCGAGCAGGGGGTCCTCTCCAAGTCGCAGCTCCTCCAAGTGGCCCGGCAGCCGAGCGAGGCCCGCATGCGTGACGTGGCGCGCCGTTTTGCCGCCGGCGTGCTGAACCGCGAAGAAGCGCGCGCGGAGCGTCAGGAAAAGAAACCCCAAAAGTCGGTCTTCCGCTTTCAGGCCCCGGAACGCGACTTCAGCCTCACCCTGAAGTTCCGCGGCCAGCCGGCCGAGCGCGACCAGGTGATCCGGGCCCTGCGCCGCATCCTGGAAACCCTGGAGGGCGGCGAGTCTTGAGCCGCGACCTATCAGACCCGGGTCAGGCGCCTCAGTCGGATGGTGACCTGTTATTCGTCTATGGCTCTCTGCGCCGCGGCTCGTCCCACCATCACCTTCTGCAGCGGTTGCACGCTTGCTTCGCCGGGCCAGGCAGCGTCAAAGGTCAACTCTTTGACCTCGGCCGCTTCCCGGGAGCCAGGCCCCGGGCCGTGGATCAGGGTCCCGCTACCGCGGCCTTGGCTCCAGAGCCTGCGAAGCCCGGCCGTGTGGCCGGCGAGTTGTACCGGCTCCGGAATCCGGTGCGGGATCTTGCGGCCCTGGACCGTTACGAGGATTATCGACCCGGCTCGCCGGACGCCAGTTTCTTCCGCCGCGAGGTAGCGCGCATTCGAAGGCGGGATGGCACCGAAGTGACGGCTTGGATCTACTGGCTCAATCGAGCGTCGCACCCGCAGCGAGCCGTGGCGTCGGGTGATTACGCAAGGCGGAAGATCCGCGATCGGCCGTGATGAAGAAGGAGGACCGCATGCGCGTCGGGCGAAAGCTTGGCATGTTGGCCGCGTTCGTTCTGTGGGCTGCTGTCGCCTCCGGGCAGCAGGCGGGCAATAAGACTTCGGCCGCGACGAATGCCGATCTGGTGGCCGAGCCGCGCACGATCCCGCTCTGGGAGAACGGAGCGCCCGGGGCTCTTGGCAACGAGGACAGCGACAAGCCAACCATCACGCTCTACACGCCTCTGCATCCGGCCGGATCTGGCACAGCCGTGATTGTCGCGCCGGGCGGCGGTTACGAGTTCCTGGCCATCAATCATGAAGGACGGCAAGTCGCCAATTGGCTTAACGCGTTGGGCGTCACCGCCTTCGTTCTGAGATACCGTCTCGGCCCCCGTTATCACCATCCCATCGAACTCGGCGATGCGCAGCGCGCCATCCGCCTGGTAAGGACGCGAGCCAGCGAGTTTCATATCCGGCCCGACCGCATCGGTATGATGGGGTTCTCCGCCGGCGGTCACCTGGCTTCAACCGCCGGAACCCATTTCGACAGCGGGAATCCCGCAGCCGCCGATCCCATTGACCGGGCAAGCGCGCGCCCGGACTTCCTGATCCTGGTGTACCCCGTGATTTCGTTCACAGCGGCCTACACACACCAGGGGTCGGCCCACGCCCTGCTCGGAGACCATCCCGACCCGAAGCTGCTGGAAGAGCTCTCCAACGAGCTTCACGTCACGCCCCAGACGCCTCCCACGTTTCTGCTCAGCACGAACGCCGACACCACCGTTCCGCCTGAGAACAGCGTCGCTTTCTACCTGGCCTTGCACAAAGCTGGCGTGCCTGCCGAACTGCATGTTTTCGAGAGTGGGCCGCACGGAGTCGGTCTGGACCTCGCCGATCCGGCCCTTGGCGAATGGCCCACTCTGCTGGCAAACTGGCTTCGAGGCAGAGGGCTGCTGGCCCAATGAGCCGTTGACCCAGGCATGGCGCCGAGCCAGCATCCTCGCGGGGCGCGCAAAAGAAAAGGCATCGGACCGCGGCCTGGTTCAGAGCCGTCTTGCCCGGATCCGAGAGAGTTTTGGAGCCGACTCCTTCCCAGATCGCCAGGCTCGAGAGGATGCTCAAGGCAGGGTTCCGCTTCATCACTTTGCCGAGGTTTGAGCGTTACCTGGGCGTCGAGCACGAGGGCTTTGTGGTCTTGATCGACACGGCTCACGGTCAACTGAAGCCGTTTGGCCAGGCCGGATACCTGATCGGGGACGGCATCGGGATGCTGGTGGAGCGGCCGACGGGTAGATCGTTCGTGTGGCATAACCAATCGGTCCCGGCGACGCCGGAATTGCTGGCGGCTTACGAGCTCTTCCGGAGAGAAGTTGACCATCTGCTCCAGGAGGAATAGAGGATCGCGGATCCTTCTGAGACTTCCGGGGACCTGATCCGACAGCAGGTCGCGTAACCCGCGCGAGACCCAAGCGCCTGTTTGCCGAGAAGGAGCTATGAATGTCCGAGACGTCTGAAACGCGCGATGTGCTGGTCATCGGCGCGGGTCCGACCGGACTGGCCTGCGGAATCGAGGCCGTCCGCACGGGCTTGAAGCTGCTGATTCTCGAGAAAGGCTGCCTTGTCAATTCGATCTTCAGCTATCCTGCCAACATGACCTTTTTCACCACGCGCGAGCGCCTCGAAATCGGCGACTTACCCTTCCCTAGCACGAACGTTAAACCGACGCGCGCCGAAGCGCTCGAGTATTACCGGCGGACGGCCGAATTCTATAAGCTGCCGGTCCGGTACAGCCAACGAGTGACCCGGATCAAAACCCAAGATGGCGCTTTTCGGGTTGAGAGCGAAGGCCCCAGCGGAGGACGGACCGAGTACCAGACCCGCACGGTGATTGTGGCCACCGGTTACTACGACCGCCCCAACCGGCTCGGTATTCCGGGCGAAGACCTGCCCAAGGTCTCGCACTACGCGCTCGAAGGCCACGCCTTTTTCGGACGCAAGGTGACGGTGGTCGGTGGCGCCAACTCGGCGGCCATCACGGCTCTCGACCTCTACCGTCACGGCGCCGACGTCACGCTGGTGCACCGGGAGCCGCAACTAAGCCGTCACATCAAGTACTGGATCCGGCCAGACATCGATAACCGGATCAAAGAGAAGTCCATCCGTGCAAACTTTGAGTCGAGGGTCACGGAGATCAAGGAGGACTCGATTCGCATCGAGCATGCGGGTGGCGAATCTGTGATCCTCGAGAACGACTTCGTCTTCGCCCTCACCGGCTATCATCCCGACGTCGATCTGCTACAGCGGGCGGGGGTGCGGGTTGATGCCACGAGTTTCCGGCCTGCCTGCAACCCAAAGACCCTGGAGACGAATGTGCCGGGACTCTACGTGGCGGGTGTCGTGATCTCAGGCCGGCAGACGAATGAGATCTTCATCGAGAACGGCCGTTTCCACGGCAAGCAGATTATGGAGGATCTGGCTTCGAGGCTGGTCCAGCAACCGGGTTGAGCGACCGGGTGAGGCCGCGAGCGGCGAGTCAGTGCGCGTTCGGAACCACCAGGGCGTCCGGGGTCGTGGACTTGGAGGCGACGACGGCACGCGGAATCAGGAACGATACCTCGGTGCCCGGATCGAGCACCACGTCTCCGTGATGCTTGGCCAGCGTGTGGACGACGCCGACGACGGCGCCGATGGCGGCTCCGTATAATGCGCCGCTGCCCCCGGCGGCGATCGCGCCCACACCCGCTCCGGCCGCCGCGGCGATGCCACTTTCCTCCGCGGCCTTCTTGGTATCCTTGCCCGGCCCCACCACCGTACCTTCGTCCTTGACGGTCGTGCCATCAGGACCCTTCGCGTCCTGCAGCGCGGCCGCGATCGCGTATTTCTCGCCATCGGGTGTCTTGATCGAATCCAACACTAGGCGCATCTCCGCCCTGCCCTTGGCGCGGCCCGGCGGCTTGAGAAAAGTGATGTGTCCTTGCACGATACTGCTCTCGGGCACGACTTCCTCGCCGTGACTGATGACCGGTTCCGTCACCTTGCCGGTGAACAAGTCGCCCGTCTGGTTGCTTTTGCTGCTGACCGTGGTGGTCAACTCCACTTCGAGGGAAGTACCCGCGGGGATCGTGGGGTTGTCGGCGGTGTCCGCCGCCCTGACCGGCAGAAGGCCTAGAGCAGCCAGGAGCATTGCGCTGAAGATGCGTGCCGGGCAGGACATCGCGAATCCGGGAACTACGGCTGGTTGGAAGCGCCCGGGGCGGCGGGCGGAGCGGCTTCGACCGTGTGGTTGACCACAAAGGTAAGGTCCGTGCCGGACACCAGAACCACCTGCTTCTCGTGTTTGAAAAGGCTGTAAAGCAGAGCTGTCCCAGCCCCGATACCCGCTCCGTAGGCAGCGTCGAGGGCAATGTTGGGGTTCTGGCCTGGGCAACCGTAATAGGTGCAGATCATGTCCTGGGTCGCGCCGATGCTGGCTCCGGTAGCGGCGCCAATTCCGCCCACGATGGCAGCTCCCTCCGCCGCCTTCTTTTTGCTCTTGCCGCACCCCTTAATCGTGCCTTCACCGTCGCTCACACCCTGAGTGCAGGTTGACGTGGAAAGGTCCTGCAGTGAACCTGCCAGATTGAAATTCACGTCGTCCGGAGTGTTAATCTTATCGAGTACGACTCGCATCGAGGCGGTACCGGCCACACGACCCGACGATTTAGCCATGGTCACGTGACCCTCCACCAGGCTGCCCTCAGGCACCAGCGTCTTGTCGCCCGACACCACCGGCTGCGTGACCATGCCCGCGAAGGGGTCACCCGTCTTGTTGGTCTTTGAGGTAAGCGTCGTATTCAGCCGAACGTGAAGGACGCTGCCGGCTGGCAACACCAGCGGCTGCCTGGTGGGGTCAAACGGGGCCTGCGAAGTGCCCGGCGTGAGCTGGGGGGCCTTGGAGGTCGCTTCACTCTGTGCGCTGGAGCTATTCTGCGAGGCCTGACCGGCTTGTGAGCCAGATTGATCGGGGGCCGCTTGGTCGCCCTGCGGCACGCCGAGAAGCGGGAGAGATCCGGCCAGAAAGATTGCGGTTAGGAAGAACATTCCTCGCTTCATCTAGACCTCCTCTGTCGAGGAAAACGGCCTCAGTCGTCGTTGACTGTTCCTTCCTCTGACGCCAGCATACCGCGGGTGTTGGCAACCTGCAAGCGCAGACGGAAAGACCGGGCGGCAACTCAAGCGGTTGGATTCGAGGGGGACATCAGGGGTTGTATGATCGTAAACCGGATCGTCTGATCCGCCTCCGATTTCTCGAAAGCCTTGATGCGGCCCGCGCGGAGCCGCTCCCTCACCCGGACTTCCGCTTTTCCCCGGAGACATTTAGAATAGACAAAACTTCGGACGGGGAGCTGGAAGATGAAGACTGCCCTCTTGTTGGTTCTCGCACTGGCCGCGAGCTTGACCATCGCCCCATACCGGGCGTCTGGGTGCCCTCCCGGCCTGTTGGCTTCTAGCGCCGGCCAGCAGGGGCCGCCAAGCTCGCCGCCGACCGGCCCTCCGACCACCGAGCCGGTCGATATGCACGCCCAGCCACCTCGTCCCCCGGCCGATTTCCAGGGTCCGCAACTCCAAGTCACTCCGCAGAGACGCTTTGATCCGGTGCGGACCCGCAAGGACGCTGAGGAACTGGCGGCCCTGGCCAACAAGATTCCCGGACAAGTGGACCAGCTCTCCAAGGGCTTGCTTCCCAAGGACTTGGCGCAGCAGCTCAAAGAAATTGAGAAAGTTGCCAAGCGTTTGCGCGGGGAGATCGCTCCTTGAGGGAATCTAGGCGTGGCGAGCCCATCACACGAGCGATGCCCACTGCTGACAAACCCGACCGAGCGCGCGATCACCTGGCCAACGAACGCACCTTTCTGGCCTGGGTTCGCACCGGCATCGCCATGGTGGTATTCGGATTCGCCATTGGCCGCTTCGGGATTGCGGTCCGCCAGTTCTTTCAGCTGGAGGGCAAGTCCGTGAAGACCACCGGCTGGTCGGTGTGGTTCGGCATGATCTGCATCGCGGTGGGGGTCGTGTTCGTCTTCGCCGCCCAGGTCCGCTATCGCCAGACCCGCCGCCAGATTGAGGCGGGCGCTTTCCAGCCCGCTGGATTCACCATCGACATGGTCGCTTTCCTGGTGGCGTTGCTGGGCTTGGGACTGGCAGGATACCTGATCCTCATTCTCTCGAAGGTCGGATGAATGGCTGGGCACGAGCCAGCTGAAACGGGATGGAAACGCGGTCGCAACTAACCGATTCGGGCCCAAGGGCCTCTAATAAAAAGGTGGCAAGCAGGCGCCGTCGGGAATGAGAGTCGGCTACGGCAGCAAGCAGCCCAAGGCACGAATCGAGAGCCGGAGCTTGCCGCAGAAACGAGGATCGGATGTTAGTCAAGCGCGCCGCGGACATTCCCTACTCCGAGGTCACTCCCAAGAGCCTCTATTTGAACCGGCGGAAGTTTCTGAAGCAGACCACCACGGCCGCCGCAGCGCTCGCCAGTGGAGGCTCGCTGCTGACTTTGCTGTCGGCTCGCCGGGAGGCTCTGGCCACCACCAAGCTCGGCAATCTGGCCAAGAGTCCGTTCAGCACCTCGGAAAAGGCGACGCCCTACGACGACGTGACCCATTACAACAACTTCTATGAGTTCGGCACCGACAAGTCGGACCCCGCCAAGAACGCTACCAACTTCCGGACCTCGCCCTGGACGGTGAAAGTCAGCGGCGAATGCGCCAAGCCGGGCGATTACAGCATGGACGACCTGCTGAAACTGGCGCCCCTCGAGGAGCGTATCTACCGGCACCGGTGCGTGGAAGCCTGGTCGATCGTGGTTCCGTGGGTCGGCTATTCGCTCAGCGCGGTCCTCCAACGGGCGGAGCCGACGCCCAAGGCGAAGTTCGTGGCCTTCGAAAGTTATTTCAACTCCTCCCAGATGCCGCAGGCGCGCTGGGCGGGGATCAGTTTTCCTTACGTCGAGGGTCTGCGCCTGGACGAGGCCATGCACCCGCTCACCTTGCTGTGCGTCGGGATGTACGGCGAGACCCTGCCGAATCAGGACGGCGCGCCGGTGCGGATCGTGATCCCGTGGAAGTACGGCTTCAAGAGTATCAAGTCGATTGTCAAGATCAAGCTCGTGAAGAGCCAGCCGCCGACCACCTGGAACATGGCAAGCTCGGTGGAGTACGGCTTCTACTCCAACGTGAATCCCAACGTCGACCACCCCCGCTGGAGCCAGGCCAAGGAGCGGCGCTTGGGCGAGTTCTTGCGCCGGCCAACGCTGATGTTCAACGGCTACGGCGATCAGGTGGCGCACCTGTACGACGGGATGGATCTGAAGAAGTACTTCTAGGATTTGAAACCCTCTCTTATGAATTCAATTCTGGTTTCCAGGTGGACCAAAGTCTTTGTCTTCATACTGTGCGCGATGCCGGCGGCCCAGCTTCTCTGGCGCGCGCTGCACGACGATCTCGGGCCTAATCCCATCGAGCTCATCACCCACTTCACCGGCGACTTCATCCTGATCTTTCTGGTGCTCACCCTCTCCATCACGCCGGCGCGCAAGATCCTTCACCAGCCCGAGCTGATCCGCTTCCGCCGCATGCTGGGCCTGTTCGCCTTTTTTTACGCCTGCCTTCACTTCTCCACCTGGATCGGCCTTGACAAGTTCTTTGACCTCCGCGAGATGCTGCACGACGTGCGCAAGCGGCCGTTCATCACCGTGGGATTCACCGGATTCGTCCTGCTGATCCCGCTTGCCCTCACCTCCACGGCCGGTTGGATTCGCCGCCTGGGCGGCAAGCGCTGGCTGGCGCTGCACCGCCTGATTTACGCGAGCGCCGTGGCCGGCGTGATCCACTACTGGTGGCTGGTGAAGTCGGACATTCGAAAGCCGGTGATGTACGCCGCCCTGGTCAGCCTGCTGCTGGTCTACCGGGTGGCGACGTGGCTGCGACGCCGCCGGGCTAGATCGAGCCCTCGCCCGCGGGTGCCGGTGGAAGCTCAGGCCTGAGAATCCGAAAACCACGCTGGCCCTTCCGGCAGGCTCAGAAAATGCGGGCCCGTAGAGCCTCCTCTGCGATAGACTGCTGGTGATGCGTCCCGCGGAGTTCATCGCCCAAGTTAGCCACGGCAAAGCGGGCCCCTGCTACTTTCTGCGCGGCCCGGATCGCTTCCTGCACGAGGAGTGTCGCGCCGCCGTGGTGGCCGCGGTGCCGCCCGAGGCTCGCGCCTGGTGCCTCACCGAGATCGACTTCGAATCCGGCCAGCTCTCGCAGCAGCTCGATAATGCCCGCCAGATGCCGATGCTCGGCGGGCGCAGCTTCTTTCTCTTCTCCGATCCCGACGATCTGCGCCGCGCCGCCGATGAGGATCTCGAGGCGCTGGAAGCCTATCTGCAAAAGCCCTCCCTCTTCGCCACCCTGATCTTTGCGGCCGCGGAGCCGGACCGGCGCCGCCGGTTTGTGCAGCTCCTGGAGAAGAAGGCCGCGGTCGTCGAGATGGTTCCGCTCAGCCGGCACGAAGCCGCTCGCTGGCTGGAAGGGTACCTGCGACGCGCGGGAGTCGCGATCGCGCCCGAGCTGGCGAGCGAAGTCGCTTCGCGCTTCGAGGATCGCCCCGACCCGCGCGGCGACGCTCAGCCCGGCGTGAACCTGCTGGGCATGCGGACCGAGATGGAGAAGGTGCTAACGGCCCGGCCCGGTGCCCAGCGTCTGGAGCCCGCCGACCTGGAGCTGATCGTCTCCTGTCGCGAAGACCACGAGATCGGCAAGCTGCTGGAAGCGATTGCCGACCGGCAGCTCAGCCCGGCGATTGCGCGCCTACGGGCGCTGCTGGCCAGCAAGGAGCCGGAGGCGCTGATTCTGTGGTCGATCGGCGATCTCTTCCGCCAGGCGTTGAAGAACTCGTCGGCGGCCTCCCGCTCCGGCCGTGGCGGCGCCGGCGGAGGCCAAAGAGGAACATGGTCGCGGCCGGGCGGCCGCTCCTCAACCTTCGAGATGGCCCAGCGCGCGCTCAAAAGCTATTCGCCCGAAGAGCTGGGACAAGCCTTGCGGCGCACCCGGGACACCGATCTGGCGGTCAAGTCGGCCTGGAAGGACTCCAAGCTGCTGCTCGAGATCCTGATCTGGCAGGTGACCGTGGGCAGGGATGGCAGCGCCTGGACGGAGCCGGATTGGCTGGGGTCGGCCGAGGCCTGAGGGCCCGGGCTAAGCCTGGGCCGCGAGGGCATTCACGCTGAGGGTGAGCCGTGACTTGTAGCGGGCGGCGGCCCTGGCGTGCACCACGCCCTTGTGGACGGAGTGGTCGATCAGGGCCAAGGCCGGCTTCAGCAGTTCCTGGGCGGCGGACTTGTCCTTGGCCGCCACCGCGGCCCGCAGCTTGCGGATCTGGTGGCGAAGCCGCGTGGTATGAGCCCGATTGACCTCGGTGCGCTTCTCAGTTTGCTTGATCCGCTTTAGGGCAGACTTGTGACTGGCCACAACAACTCCTTTGCACAAAAAGGTGAACTTTTAGTTTAGCAGCCACCTAACCGCGGGTCAATTCAGAACTGCCTGGGCCAGCAAGCGCAGCCTTCAAGGGTCTTTGGGGTGGTGCCTACGTCGCTCTTTGATGTAGGCGCCACCCGTGTGAACCGGCGATATGAGTAAGAGCATCTAAGCTTTGACTTACATAGTCCACCAGCGTAAGATTGATCTGTGAAGGGTGCCTGATGGAGATCGAAACCAGCGTCGTGACCACCAAAGGACAACTGGTTATTCCCGCCCGCCTGCGCCGTCGTTTCGGGATCAAGAAGGGAACCGTGGTCACCTTTGTGGAGGATGCCGGGCGCCTCGTCGTCCAGCCCGTCACCCGAGAATTCGTCCACAGTCTGCGCGGGTCCCTGAAGAAAGAGCCGTCGGCTCTGGCCGCCCTGCTTGAGGATCGTCAACGCGAGCGGACCCTGTGAAGGCCTACGTTCTCGATGCCAGCGCCCTCATGGTGTTCTTTGAGGACCGGGCTGGAGCCGACAAGGTGGAAGAACTGCTGGCGAAGGCAGCCGAGGCCAGACGCCCGCTTCCGATGTCGGTGGTCAACTGGGGCGAAGTTTACTACTCGATCTGGCGCGCGCACGGGGAAAAACAAGCCAAGGCCAAGCTACAGGAGATCGCCCAGCTTCCCATCGCGATTATTGACGCCGATGTGGAATTCGTCAAGCTGGCCGCCACTCTCAAGGCCATCCACAACTTGCCGTACGCGGATTGTTTCGCCGCCGCGCTCGCCCAAAGCCGGAAGGCCGCCCTGGTTACCAGCGACCAGGACTTTAAGCGTGCAGGGGCCGCCCTCAAGATCCTCTGGGTCTGAGCAAACGATGGACTCTTGGGCCGGCTGGCGTGGTCCGATGCCGCTGCTGAAACCTAGACGCCGCCCGCGAAATCCAACCCCAACTTCGAGCTGATCGCCTCGACCCTTCCCGGAGGGCCCTTCCTGGCAGAACGCTAGTCCGGATGGGGCGTGATATATTAGGCGAAATCGAGAGAGATCCCCACTGGGTGTGGCAGCTGAAGGGTCGATGAGGAACCTGCTAATCACGGGGAGGCGTGATTGCTCCAGGATACTTTCTGTCCTGGGATCCTCTGGAGCTGTCGGGTTGGCGATTCTTGGCCTGTCGTTGTCTGCTCTTCCCGGCTCCGCAGCGCCCGAACAGGCGAGAGGGAAGAATGTGCTGCTGCTGTTCGGCATTGTTGAACAACGAACCAACTTCGTCGAGCTGCTCGAACCCGCCCTCCGGGCTCGCTTTCCGGGAGAAATCACTTTCTATGAGACATACCTCGAGAGCCCTGTTGCGGATATCACATCATATTGGGGCGTCGAGGCGGAAAGTCTCCGCCTGAGGTTCGCCCAGTTGAAGCCGGACCTCGTGATCACCATTGGCCCCACTGAACTTTCATTCGCCGTCCACTACCACGACAAGGTGTTTCCGGGGGTGCCGGTTCTCTTTACCGAGGTAGGTACCTTGCAGTTCGCAGGGAAGAGCTGGCCCGGGGTCACCGGCTTGACCGTTCCGGTGGGGCTGGGCGAAACCATCGATCTCGCCCTTCGTCTCGAGCCGGATACGCAGGCGATCGCGCTCATCGCCCCGCCCAACGATCCGTTCTGGCTGGAAGCCACCCGCAACCAGATTCTTCGTTATCGGGAGAAGGTCAGGGAAATCGACTTCCTTGGACGTCCGGGCCCTGAGCTGCTAGACAAAGTTGCGGCCCTGCCTCCTCGTTCGGTAGTCCTGTTTGACTACGCCATGCCTTCCTCCGGCCAGCCACCCTTAGAGGGTTTGGATCTTATTGACGCGGTCGCGGAGCGCCGGCCAACCTTTTCCGCCTGGCCATCGCTCTGTTTGAACCATGGTTGCATTGGTGGAGCCTACGAAGATCGCGCCAAGCAGACCCTGTGGGTAGCGGAAACCGCGGCACGCTTGCTGTCCGGGGAGAAGCCGGATGACATCCCCATCAAGCACAGCACTGATCTGCAGGTCGAAGTCGATTGGCGGGCACTTCGCCGCTGGCACATTCCGGTGTCGGCCCTGCCGGCGGGGAGCGAGCTCTTATACCGGGAACCCACTCTCTGGCAGCGTGGACGAAAATACTTCGCGAGCGGCATTCTTGTCATTGTCGTTCAATTATTCTTGATCTTTGGATTGTTGGAGCAAAGAGCCCGAAAACGGCGAGCCGAAGCGGGACTGAGAAGGTCGGAGGAAAGGTTTTCCAAGTCCTTCCGGCAAAGCCCTCTGGCAGTCGCGATCACCCGGATGAGCGATTCCCGCTACGTTGACGTCAACGAGACCTTCGAACAGCTCACGGGTTGGAGCCGCAGCGAGGTCATTGGCCGGAACCCGCTGGAGTTCGGCGTTTGGGCGGATGCCGATCAAAGAACCGCGTTCACTCGACAGCTTCTCACCACAGGCAATGTGCGAGACTTGGAAGTCCGCATTCGAAGGAAAGACGGTCAGACTCGGACCGTCCTCGTCTCAGCCGAATTGATTGAGGTCGAGGGCGAGCCCTGCGCTCTTTCCGCGGCGGCCGACATCAGTGAACGCAAGCAGGCGGAAGAGGTGCTTGCCACCCTGGGCCGCAGGCTCATCGAGGCGCACGAGGAGGAACGCACCTGGATCGCCCGGGAATTACACGACGATATCAACCAGCGAATCGCCATCGTCTCCGTGAATCTCGAGAGCCTGAAAAGTGACCTTCCCGGTTCGGAGGTTCAAGCGCGGTGTCGCGTCGAAGAGACCGAACAACAAGTCAGAGACCTCGGGATCGATATTCAGGCGTTGTCGCATCGTTTGCATTCCTCGAAACTCGACTATTTGGGGCTCGCAGCAGCCTGCCGCGGTTTCTGTCGAGAGCTTTCCGAGCGGCAGAAAGTCGGGATCGAGTTTCACTCCGACGGCGTCCCCACAAATCTATCGAAGGAGATTTCGCTTTGCCTGTTCCGGGTCCTGCAGGAAGCCCTCCAGAATGCCGTCAAGCACAGCGGGGTGCGGGAGTTCCAGGTGTCGCTCCAGGGTCTGTCCCACGAGGTCGAGCTGAGGGTGCGCGATGCAGGGTGTGGCTTTGATCCCGAAAAGGCCATCAACGCGCACGGGCTCGGTTTAACCAGCATGAAGGAGCGGCTGAAACTGGTCGATGGGCAGCTCTCCATCGACTCGAAGCCGGAGCATGGAACCACCATCCACGTCCGCGTGCCCCTTTGAGGAGATGAAGTACGGGACGCGGGGTACTGCCTACGCGGGTGACGCCTACGTCGCTTTTTGATATAGGCGCCCGGCGGGCAGTCTAGAATGGCCGGGTGCTCAGGCATTGCCATTGCTACGCCGCCAACCCGCAGTAACTTGCCCTGAAACATAACATCAGTGACTTGTCAATCGCACCGCTACGACATACATTCGGACTAATCAGGAGATCCCATGTCCTGGCGGCAACAACACCCCGTATCTCCCGCTCGTTTGGCGGCCAATCGCCGCAACGCCCTCAAATCCACCGGCCCGCGCACGGCGGCGGGCAAGTCGAGGTCGTCTCTGAACGGTCTGCGGCAAGGCAGGCGGTCCAAGACGATCAAGCTGCTCTGGAAGATCATCTTGAACGCGCCGCCGGGCCAGGTGGTCAAGACAGCCCGGCGCATCATGACTCCCGCCCAGCTCGCCCTGCCTTACGTGGCCTTTATGCTGAACGAATTCCGCTCCCGGGAAGACAAGCCGCTCGACGAGCGCATGAAAGTCCGGCAAGCTTTCAGACTGAGGGAGGGGGTCCCCCACGGTCGAAGCCAAGAGGTCCTTTAGAATCAACAAAAGCTTGCGGAAGGCAACTGCCGATCCCGTCATCTTATTGATAGCAAATGTCTTATCGCGTCTATCCCGTCAACCTGTTGATGCAGAGTAGCTTAGCTTCAGCAGGAGGGATCTCGACGCCTCGATCGACTGGCGAAGCGCGATCGGCCTCGTTGCTTCGAAAGGCGATGTGGGAAATCGGATTGCGACGTGGCAAGATACCAGCTTACGTCCGGGAAAAAAGAGGTCGCTCGTGGCGACGCTTCTCAGCCTCGAGCGCTCGGCTCAGTAGGCGGTGACGAGTGAAACTTGTCCTGGGAGTTGCCGGTCTCATTTTGGCGGCGGCGCTGACGGCCCGACCTTCTGCCTTGCGGCCCGCGGACGCCGATGAGGCCGGCAATCTGACTAGCCTACGAGAGGCCTTCGTCCGCCCGCCGGAAGACAGCAAGATCATGATGCGCTGGTGGTGGTTCGGGCCTGCGGTCAGCGAGGTCGAACTGGAAAGCGAGATGCGCGCCATGAAGGCGGCCGGAATCGGCGGCTTTGAGGTGCAACCCGTCTACCCGCTCGCCCTGGACGACCCGAGCCGCCGCTTCCAGAATCATCCTTATCTCTCCGATGCCTTCCTTCACGCCCTGAGCTTCGCTTCCGCCAAGGCCCGCGAGCTCGGCCTGCGGATGGACCTGACGCTCGGCAGCGGCTGGCCTTATGGCGGTCCCAGCGTGCCCGTCACTCAGGCGGCCGGACAGCTTCGCGTCCAGCGGGTGAGCGTGCAGCCGGGTACAGGCCGCCTGCCGTTGCCGTCCCTCGAAGCGGGCGAAGATCTGCTGGCGGTTTTCCTGGCGCGAGGCGAACCGAGCCACTTTGCCGCCGAGACCGCCAAGGAAATCTCCGACATCGACGGCGGGGCCGTGCGAGTTCCGGCCGGTCTCGAAGGCCCGCATGTTCTGCTCTTCTTCATCGCCAGCCGGACAGGTCAGACCGTGAAGCGCGCCGCGGTCGGAGCGGAAGGATTCGTGGTCGACCACTACGATCGCGCCGTCGTCCAGGGCTATCTCGCTTCGGTCGGCGACCGGCTGATGCAGGCGTTTCCCGATCATCCTCCGCGCGCGATCTTCTGCGACAGCCTGGAAGTGTACGGCTCGGACTGGACCGGTGATTTCCTGCGGGAGTTTCGCAAGCGCCGCGGTTACGATCTGAAACCCTACCTGCCTGCGCTCGTGGGCGACATCGGGCCGCAGACGGGCTCGATCCGCCACGATTGGGGCGAGACCCTCACCGAGCTCTTCAACGACGCGTTCGTCGCGCCTCTAGAGGACTGGGCGCGGCAGCATCACACGCTGCTGCGGGCTCAGCTCTATGGCATCCCGCCCGCCGTGCTCTCGAGCGATGCGCTGATTGATCTGCCGGAGGGCGAAGGCGCGCACTGGAAGACCTTCGCGCCCACGCGCTGGGCCTCGTCCGCGAGCCACCTTTACGGTCGGGTCGTCACCTCATCCGAGACCTGGACGTGGCTGCACTCGCCCGCATTCCGCGCCACACCGCTCGACCTCAAGGCGGAAGCGGACGTCCACTTTCTGGAGGGCATCAACCAACTGGTCGGGCACGGCTGGCCTTACTCGCCGCCGCAGGCCGGCGAGCCCGGTTGGCGCTTCTACGCGGCCGCCGCGCTCAATCCGCACAATCCGTGGTGGCTGGTGATGCCGGACCTGACGCTTTACCTGCAAAGGATGAGTTTCATCCTGCGCCAGGGAAGGCCGGTGAACGATGTCGCGCTCTACCTCCCGACCGATGACGCCTGGGCGCACTTCGGGCTGGGTCAGACTTCCGTAAGCGAGGCCATGGAGTCGCGGCTCGGGCCTTTGATTGGGCGCTTGCTCGAAGCCGGCTACGGATTCGACTTCATCGACGACGCGGCGAGCAACCATGCCGCGGGCATCGAAAATCGGGCCCTGGTCGCGAACGGCAACCGCTACGGAATCGTGATCCTTCCCGGAGTCGAGCGGATGCCGCTCGAAACGCTGCAAAAGCTCGAGCAGTTCGCGCGTCAGGGCGGCGCTCTGGTGGCGACGCAGCGGACGCCTTCGCTGTCGCCGGGTTTGGTGGACGCTGAGACCGAGACCCCCCGGATTCGTGAGTTGTCCCAAACGGTATTTGAGGGAGCCTCCGCGCCCGGCCGCCTGGTGGTCGATGTGGATCGCGATCTAACCCCCGCGCTTCACGAGCTGCGTTCTCCCGATGTGACCTTCTCGCCGGCCGCCCCTGATCTTGGTTTTGTTCATCGCAGCACGGGCTGGGCGGAGATCTACTTCCTGGCCAACACCGGAAACCAGACTCAGCATACGCAGGCGACCTTTCGGGTCGCGGGTCTTGAGCCGGCGTGGTGGGATGCGTTCTCCGGCGAGGTCGAAGGGGCTAGTGTGCTGGCGCGCAGCGAGACCGGAACCACCTTGGCGCTCGACCTGGAGCCTTATGGCTCGCGCCTGGTGGTCTTCTCCCGGCAGCCTGCCGCGGTGCCCAGAGCCGCCGCAGTCAGCCGAAATCTGCCGCCACCGCTGGATATCAGCACCGGATGGAAGGTGACCTTTCCGCAGGCTAATCCTCAAAGTGGACCTGACACACCTCCGTCAGGGTCTTCGAGCGCGGCCGCGGGGAAGAGCGTCCTCATGGAGCGCCTGCGCTCCTGGACTGACGATGAAGACACCCGCTTCTTCTCCGGCGAGGCCGCTTACGAAAAAACCGTCAGCCTGCCGGCGAGTCTGGTGGGTTCCGCGGCCGATCTTTGGCTCGACCTGGGCGAAGGCACCGGGCTGCGGCCGGCGCCGCGCCGCAGCGAAGGCATGCAAACCTGGTATGACGGTCCGGTGCGCGAGGCCGCGGTGGTCTATGTGAATGGGCGGCGCGCCGGATCCGTCTGGCATCCTCCCTACGCCTTGAACCTGACGCGCTTGCTTCGGGTGGGTGAAAACGAATTACGGATCGTGGTCGCCAACACCGCCATCAACGAGATGGCAGGCGCCGCGTTGCCTGACTACCGGCTTCTCAACAGCCGATACGGCGAGCGCTTTACGCCCCAAGATATGGCGGGTCTGCAGCCGCTGCCTTCGGGTCTGCTGGGAGGCGTTCGTCTCGTGGCCCGCCCGCGCCCATAAACCATGATCGACGCCCTGGCAGCCGCGAACCGCTACTCACCGGACCCTTGCGGGGTCCGAGCAGGAAAGAAGGAATGATCGTCGAGGGTTTGGTGCGGAAGGGGGGATTCGAACCCCCACGCTCTTGACGAGCGTCAGCCCCTCAAGCTGGTGCGTCTGCCAGTTCCGCCACTTCCGCACAGAAGGAGAGCCATCTTAAACATCATCTTGGATGCCGAACGCTGAGCCCCGCCGCTTACTTCTTCGCTGGAGCCGGGGGCGCTGCCGGCCTTGAAACCGGAGCGGTCTGATGAGTGCCGCGCTGCAGCACCGAGCCGGTGCCGCGCCGGCCCGCCCACACCGAAAGGCTGACCGAAGTGATCATAAAGATCGCACCCAGCACCCAAGTCGCCTTGGCCAGGGTGGAGACGGTCCCTCGCGGACCGAACGCCGCCTGACTGACGCCGCCAAACGCCGCCGTGATGTCCACGTTCTCGCCGCCCTGAATGAGCACAATCAACACGATCAGCAACGTGACCAGAATGTGAACCGCGAGCACCAATCCCATCCAGACTGCCATGCGACCTCGAAGCTCATTTCCCTAGAGATAATAGACTAAAGCGTTAAAGGACTCCACTTGCAAACTGGCGCCGCCCACCAGCGCCCCGTCAATCTCCGGCTGCGCCATGAGTCCGCGAATGTTCTCGGGCTTCACGCTGCCGCCATAAAGGATCCTGACCTGGTCCGCCGCCACCACACCGAACCGGGCCGCAGCCAAACCTCGCAACTGGCGATGACTTTCGGCGGCCATTTCCGGAGTTGCAGTGCGTCCCGTGCCGATCGCCCAAACCGGTTCGTATGCCAACATGATACGGGAAAACTCGGGCACGGTCAATCCAACCAGGCCGCGGCTGAACTGGCGCTCTAGGACCTCCGCCGTGCGGCCGGACTCGCGCTCCTCCAGCGTTTCGCCTACACAGACGATGGGCAGCAGAGCCGCCGCCAAGGCCAGCTTGAGCTTCCGGTTCACTTCCTCGTCGGTCTCACCGTGATCGTGCCGGCGCTCGGAGTGGCCGATAATCACGTGGCTGGCACCGGCGTCGACCAGCATGCGGGCGCAGACGTCGCCGGTGTGCGCGCCTTCGGCTTCCCAGTCGACGTTTTGGGCGGCCACAGCAATGTTCGAGCCGCGCGCCGCCTCGGCCACCGCGCGCAAGGCCGTCAGGGACGGGGCCACTATCACTTCGCAGTGGTCCGCCTGCGCTACTAGCGGCCGCAGATCGCGCACGAAGGCGACCGCCTCGCCAATGGTCTTGTACATCTTCCAGTTGCCAGCGATAACAGGCTTAGGGGGCATGCCGATCTCTCCCAGGAATAAACACGCGAATAGCGAGTCGCGATTAAGGGGCCGCAGTTTCAGCCTTTGCTCACCTGCCGTCTGTCTATTGCTTGCCGCCGGCGGCGGACTTCTCCGTTAGCGCCTCCACCCCTGGCAGCTTCATGCCCGACAGAAACTCCAACGAGGCTCCGCCGCCGGTAGAGATATGGCTGATCTTGTCGGCCACACCAGCTTGAGCGACCGCAGCCACGGAGTCGCCGCCGCCTACGATCGAGAAGGCGCTCGATCCGGCCACCGCCTCGGCCACCGCCAGGGTGCCGGCGGCGAAGGCGGGAATCTCAAAGACTCCCATGGGTCCGTTCCAAACGATCAGCTTGCCCGCGGCGATCTCACGGGCATAGGTGATACGCGTGGCCGGACCGATGTCCACGCCCAGTGCGTCGGCCGGAATGCCGTTGCCCGGTGTCACCTGTGAGGCTGCCGCGGCATCGAGTTTGTCGGCCACCACGTGGTCGCTGGGCAACAGGAAGCGGGTGCCACGGCTGTTCGCCGCTTTGAGCAGGTCCCGGGCGACATCGAGCTTGTCGTCTTCCACCCTGGATTTGCCGATCTCCACGCCTTGAGCCTTCAAGAAGGTGTAGGCCATGGCGCCACCCACCAGGATCGTGTCGGCCAGCTTGGCCAGGTTCTGCAGAAACTCGATCTTATCCGAGACCTTGGCGCCGCCTACGATCACAAGGTAAGGGTGCGCCGGACGCTCGGTGGCCCGGCTCAGGCATTCGATCTCTTTCTCCATCAGCAGTCCTGCGGCCGCAGGAGACAAGAAGTGGGTGATACCTTCGGTGGACGCGTGGGCGCGATGGGCGGAGCCAAAGGCGTCGTTGATATAGACATTCGCGAGCGCCGCCAGTTGTTTGGCAAACTCGAGAGCGTTCTTCTCCTCTTCGGGATGGAACCGGAGGTTCTCGAGCAGCAGCAGTTCGCCGCCCTCGATCGCCCGGGCCTTCCGCTCGGCCTCCTCCCCAACACAGTCGACGGCGAAATCAACAGTCTTGGCGAGCAGCTCCGCCAGGCGGTCCGCCGCCGGCTTCAGGCTCATCTTGGGGTTAGGTTTGCCCTTGGGCCGGCCGAGATGCGAAGCGATGATAAGCCCGGCGCCCTTGCTCAGCGCCAGTTCGATCGTGGGCAGTGATGCGCGAATTCGCGTGTCGTCGGTAATCTGGCCGGCATCGTTCAGGGGGACGTTGAAATCGACGCGCAGGAAGACGCGCTTGCCTTTCAAATCGAGGTCACGAATCGATAGTTTAGCCATGGTCTCTGATCCTTTCGCCGCCGATCTCCGTCAGGCCGCAAGCGGCGCTGAGAGTCAGCCCTTCTGACCCTGCCGGTCCCAATCGGCAATGGAGTGGCAGCTCTTTATGTAGCCTTCACGTAATCCTGGCCCGGCGCTTCAACGCCGCCGGCGGCCCCGTGGCGGCTTCACGGGCCCTGTTGGGAGTGCATTAAGGGTCTGCGCGCTTTGCCGGCCCGTTGACGCGGTGTGTTACGCCGGGGACCTAGTCAGATAGCTGGTAGGTCTACTATGAAACTCACCCAATGGAGGCTCGACACCGCGTCGAGAACCTGCGCTTGACCGCTCTAAAAGAGAGACAGCCCTGGGACCCTTCATATCAGCCCCGCGACCCTTACGGGCGTTTCGGTTGCCTAGAACTTCGCCGCCACAAAGTTGATGAGGTCTCGCACCCGGCACGAATAGCCCCACTCGTTGTCGTACCAGGCGGTCACCTTTACTAGGTTGCCGTCGATCACTTTGGTGAAGCCGGCGTCTACGATGGAAGAGTACTGATTGCCGGTGAAATCCTTGGAGACCAACTCCTCTTCGCAGTACTGGAGGATGCCCTTGAGCGGCCCGTCGGCGGCCTTCTTGAAAGCGGCGTTCACTTCCTCCGTGGTGGTCGATTTCTCGGTGACGGCGACCAGGTCTACCACCGAGACGTCCGGGGTGGGGACACGCATGGCATAGCCGTCGAGCTTGCCTTTCAGCTCCGGCAGGACGAGTCCCACGGCCTTGGCGGCGCCGGTGGTGGTGGGGATCATGGAAAGGGCTGCCGCGCGCGCCCGGCGCAGGTCCTTGTGGGGCAGATCGAGGATACGCTGGTCGTTGGTGTAGGAATGAATGGTGGTCATGGAACCCTTTAGAATCTTGAAGCTCTCATGGACTACCTTGGCCGCCGGAGCCAGACAGTTGGTGGTGCAGGAAGCGTTAGAGATCACGTGGTGTTTGGCCGGATCATACATCTTGTCATTAACGCCCAGCACCAGGGTCACATCCTCGCCCTTGGCCGGAGCGGTGATAATGACCTTCTGGACCGAGCCTTTCAGGTGTTTCTTGGCGTCCTCGGCCTTGGTAAAAAGGCCGGTGGATTCGACCACCACTTGAATGCCGAGCGAAGACCAGTCAAGTTCGGCAGGGTCCTTCACTTTGAAGACACGAATGCTCTTGCCGTTCACCTGCACGCAGTCCTGGCCGTAGCCCACTTCTGCGTTCAGCGTCCCGAAGACCGAGTCATATTTCAGCAGGTGCGCCAGGGTCTTGGGATCCGTGATGTCGTTTACGGCCACAATCTCCATTCCCGGGTCGCCGACCGCCGCCCGGAACACGTTGCGCCCAATGCGTCCAAATCCGTTGATTCCTACTTTGACTGCCATCCGATTTCCTCCTAAGAACAACATTATAAGAGCTCATGCTAAGGGTTACCTCCGGGGCAAGTCAACGGCAGTAATCACAAGGACAAGGTGTCCGCCGTCACCGATCCGGTCGAGAGACGGGAAGCTTGACGAAAGCAGCCTGCCTGCGCGGGCTGCCGCTGAAGCGTTTCGCCAATCATCAGTTTCACAGATTGGCAGGCTCCGAAGCCAGGGTGTGTGAGGGCAAATAGGGCAAACCGGCATCTCACGGAGGGTCGACAGGAAGCGAGACCTGAGCTCTGCAGGTCCAGGATTCGGGCTGCGAGAAGCAGCGTCCCCGTCGCGAGCTGGTCGATGGCCTCACCCGCAACGAGGACGTTGTCCTCCCCAACTCGGCTAGCGGTGGCTACCGCTGGAATGCCCCCCACCGCCGCCGGAACGACTACCGCCGCCGAACCCGCCGGAATGGCCGCCGCCCCCGTTACCGCCGGAACGACCGCCGCCATAGCCTTCGGAACGAGGAGCGTTGTAGCCTCCCGACCGGGCGGGGGCGCTGTATCCCCCGTAACCTCCAGGATAGCCGCCTCGATAGCCACTGTAGCTGGGCGCGGAGCGAGGCGAGAACATGGGCCGGCTCATCTGCAGCGGCGGGCGCTGGTACCCGTAGCCTCTCGTGCTTCCCGCGTCGCCGCCGGGAGTCGCACGAGACCCGACACTTGGCTCGTACCGCCCGCTGTTAAGCGAGCTGTGAGGCGCGGGCTGAGAGCTGAAGCGCTGCCAGCCGGGCTGCGCTGCATTCCCGCCCGGTGGAATGGGTGTTCGCGACGGGGCGTTCACGACGGAACGGTTCTCGGTGAAGCCGCTGGGGGGCGCTACGGACCGGGCACTGCCTTGACCGGCGAATCGCTGCCAGCTTTGACCCTCAGTTTGATTGGTCTGCCTTGGCGGCACCGTCGCCCTTCCGCCGAAGCTGCGGCTGTCAGCCGCGGCCGGAGCCCGGTTGGCCGTGCCGGCACCTTGCTCGACACTCGACGCCACCTGACGGTTTCCGGGGACCGCTGCGGCCCGATCGATCTGCTCGGCGTTGGCCCTGCCCTGCTGTTGGATCGCCTGCGGGTTGACTTTCTGCAACTGCTGCCGGATGCCGGTGACCTCTCTCGCGAACGATCCTTGATGCGGCGCCGCGTTCTGTGTTCCGGCGAAGTGACTGGGCATCGAACCCCGCATCGTACCTGCCGCCGGCGCATGGTTGCTGGCCGTGAGACTGGCCCTGCCAGGAGTCACCGGCATCCTGCCGGTCATCAGCGAGCTGTTTCGCAGCATCTCAGAGGTCACGGTACCGTGAGCGGGCCGCACGGCGCCCTGTCCGAACCGGTTGCCGGCCACCGTGCTGATGGCGCTGCGGATATGGTTGTTGGTGAAGGCTCCTTGCAGGTTCGAACCACCCGGGAGATTTCTCGCTCCCGCCAGTGGCGCCACACCGCCGCTCCGAACATTGTTTATGTTGTTGATATTGGTGATGTTCGTGACGTTCACCACGTTGACGCCGCGGCCTCCCCACCAGGGGTGGAAGTGATCACAAGGCCCGACCGGCAGCCAGCCGACATGCCCCCAGCCCCAGCCACCGAATCCAAAGCCGAAGCCAAAGCCCCATCCGCCGCCCCAGCCAAATCCAAAGAAGGAGACATAAGCTGGCGCCCAAACCGGCCGGTACCAGCCGCCCCAGCCCCCGCCGACGCCCACCGGCCCCGGCCACCACGCCCAAGCGTTATTCCACGAGAACCAGCGGCCGTAGTGGTATGGCGCCCAACCCCAGGGTTCGTACGAAACCCAGGTCCAGCCCCAGCCCGGCTCCCACACCCAGGAACCGTCGGAATAGGGCGCCCAGCCCGCTCCCTGCTCCGGCACCCAGACGTCGCCGTAACCGGGGGCGTTCTGCCATTGCCCGTAAGCATCCAGGTCAGAGCTGCCAGTGTAGTAGGGATCCGTGTGCTTCCAGCTTTGGGCGCCGAGAATCGTTCGATCACGCTGCTCGTTCCAGCGATCCCAGTCGTCGCCCGCCGGCGCAGGCTCGATCTTGTACTGCGGATTGTCAGACCCCTCCACCGTGATGGTCTGCCCGACCTTCAGGTTGGTGCTGCCCTGCGGCGTGGAGACTTGAACTTCTCCCGCGCGCACTGTCACCACGGTTTCCGTGGGTGAATTCACCTGAATCCTGTAAACGCCGGTGCGGAGCGGATGGATGGCCAGGTTGGGGGTGTCAATCTCGGCGCTGGGCCCACCGTCGCGAAGGATCGTATAGTCGACCAGGCCGCCGCCCACCTGCACTTGAATTCGACTCTGGGTCAGATCGGCCACCTTGGCCTGGGTGTCGTGGTCCAGGCGGAGCACGTTGGCGTAGTCAAGCTGGACCTCGGTGCGGGATTGCGACGCCGTCGAAACGGTGTCACCCGGCGTCACCGGCGTATTAATCGTGTCTGCCACCCAAGTGCCGGAATCGCCGCGCTGCGTTGAGACGCTGCCGTTCAGGACGCTGATGCGGCCGACGCCGCTGGGCGGGTTCGGCATCTGCTCGTCGGGCTGCCCGCCCTGAGGCGGCTCCGTCGGCTGAACGCCTGGCGGGGGACCCTGGTCCGGCTTGTCAGCGGCAAGGCGCGCCGCCGGGATCAAACTAACGGTTAAGATGGTCAGAAGAGTTATGAAATGGCGTTTCATAAACCGCCTCCGGATGAACCACCTGCCTGTTCGCCCACCTGTGTCTTGGCAAGCTCGCTGCCAAATTGGTGTCGACCCGCTAGTAGCTGATTCTGGGGCGCTTAGGTAAACTCCGACCTCTGACCGGAAGGTCCTTGGCGGCACCACGCCGCGCCTTTTCAGCCAACGTGGTGGATTTCAACCACGCGGTGGGGAAAGCGCCAAGGCGCCCTTTCTCAACCCGCGGCTCCACGCGGCCCGAACAAGCCGTGGACCGGGGCGCACTGATTCTCACTGATTCACCGGCTTGATCGGATTCCCTTCACGCTGTCGGCTGTTTCCGTCGATGGTGCCGAGTGGGCAGGCTCGGGTGGCCTGGGCCGGTCGTCCGGGCTGGTGATCCGGAAGGGGTCCAAGCGGGCAATCGAGTATGCAAAGAAGCTTGATAACGGCTCCCCTGCTTGTGGTTCTGACCCTCCAGACCCCGGCGGCGGCTGGTCAGCAATCGAGCGAGGGAAGGATGCTGCGTGCGGGCAGGCTGCTCACGAACGACTCGATCGTGAGGCTGGTGAAAGCCGGCGTCGACGACGAGACCATCCTCCACATGGTGGACACTCAACCAGGCAAGTATTCGCTGGGCGTCGACGACGTCATCCGTCTCAAGCAGGCGGGCGTCTCCGACGAGGTTCTGGACGGCATGCTGAGTCAGTCCGCCCGCGGCAACTCCGCCGCGGACGCGAGCCCGCCCGTGCAGGTCTTTGTGACGCCACCTTCCACGGGCAATTCATCGGGCCAAGCACCGGGACAGCCTCCAGTCCGCCCGGGCGGCCCACCGAATCAAGCGCCTGTCCCACCCGGTCCGCAGCCCGAGCCGGCCCGCCAAGCCGGAGTCAAGGGAAGCGCCGCACCTCCCGGACCTCAAGGAGCCCGAAGCCGCGCCTACCACTACGGCGCTGGCGACCGAAACGCCACTCAAAAACAGGGCGGGTCGAAGCCCCACTAGCCAGCCGACAGCCCAACCTGGGTCAGAACTTGTCAGGATCTTGACACCTGGAATTGGGGAAGGTCTTCTTTCGCACCTTGACACGGTTTGATCTATACTGCTGGCCTTCGCTGAGCCGGTATTGAGCGAGTGTAGGCTGTCGAAGGGAAGCTTACCGGGCGATGGAACCGGTCGCCGTCCGGAACGAGGGGTGGACGCCATGGCGCTAGACTTCCAGGTGAAGGTCGATCGCACGGCTGCGGAGTACCAGCAAGATTTTGATCAGCTGCGGCCCGCCGGCTATCGTCCCATTACGCTAAGCGTTTATCAGGGCGGGAGCCTATATGCCGCGGTTTGGCTGCGCTCGCCGGGGCCGGACTGGTCGGCCGTGCACAACATCGGCGCCGCCGCCTTCCAGACGACTTTTGACAGCAATGTCGCGGCCGGTTATCACCCGGTGATCCTGAGTGTCGCAGGCCCGGGCAGCTCCCCGACGTTTGCGGCAGTCTTTGAGCAGCGTCCGGGTGCTGCACCCCTTACCCGGTTCGCTCTCAGCATGGGAGACCTCCAGTCCATCCATCAGCAAGCGCAGTCGAGCGGATGGATCATGAGGTCCGGCGCCATTTACGGCGATGCTGCCAATCCCGTCTATGCTGGCATCTGGCCAACCAATGACGGCGGCGTTGCCTGGAACGCCGAGGGCATCTTCGACGACTTCAACGGCTATCAGGCACGCTTCAACGCGCAAGTGAGCGGATTTGCGCGTCCAGCTTTCGTCACCCTCTCGGACTACGGCCGCTACCTTTCGATCTTCACCGACGATTCTCTGGGTCCCTGTGTGGCCTTTCACGGCTTGGCCTTCAGCGATCTGGCCGGCGCTGTGGAGCGTCACAAGCAGCTCGGCTTCATTCCAGTCAGCCTTCAGGGCGGGGGCAGCGGAAGCGGCATTCGATACGCCGTGGTCTTCGCCCAGCAGGTTCAGCCCCTGCCGCGCCAGTTTACCGTTGCCGCGCCGGCGTACATCCCGGCCATGGACACCGCCGTCCAAAGCGTGCTCGAGACCAGCAAGATCCGGGGGATGTCGCTGGCGGTGGTGGACGGCACCCGCCTGGTCTATGCCGCGGGTTACACTCTGGCCGAGCCGGGCTACCCTGTGGTCCTTCCTACCACCATGTTCCGCCTAGCCAGTGTTTCCAAGACGGTGACAGCCATCGCGATCCAGCAATTGATCGAGAATGGAACGATCCGGCTGACGGACACCATGCAGAGCATCCTGCAACTGCTCCCCCCGCCTGGACGCTCAATCGACGCCGGCTTCGCCGCCCTCACCTTTCAGGAGATCCTCGAGTTTCACAGCGGTCTGGCGGGTGGGAATCCCGCCGACGCGGACGTGCAGGCAGCGTTCGGCATCGGTCTGCCGGTCAGCAGTTGGGAAGTGGCGAATGTCGCAGCCAGCAATCCGCTGGCGGACCCCACCAAAGCGATGGCCTATTCGAACCTGGCCTACTTCCTTCTGGGCTTGGTGGTCTCGAAGGCGCAGCAACTTCCCTTCATCGATGCGATCCGGCAGACGATCTTCAGCCCGCTGGGGATCGAGCGCATCCGCCTCAGTTCTCCCCTGCTCGCCACCACGTATCAGGATGAAGCGCGCTATCACCGCCTGGCGCTCTTTCAACCTGCTCCCGACGGCGAGCAGCGCGTCGGCCTCTGGCTGGGCAACAGCGTGATGACAGACGACCAGCCCATGGTCCCCGGCCTGTACGGCGACCGGAATCTGTGGAACGAGGACGCGTCCGGGGGCTTGTCAACCACCGCGGTCGATTTCGCCAAGCTAGTCGCGACGCTGAACGTCATCCGGCACAATCCGATCATCAGCCGCAACAGCCTCAGCTCGATGCTTCAGCTGGCGGCCGACAACTTCAACGCCCATGCCGGCGCCACACACCGGTTTGCCGGCTACGGCTTTGATTCGATGGGGACGGACCCAAAGGGCCGCTTCAGTGGCTTTAAGAGTGGTTATCTCTTCACTTGCCAGAACGGACTCTGGTTCACGCTCGACGGCACCTCGCTGATCCTTAACCTGAATGGAACCTTCACCGATTGCAGCCCGATCTCGAACGCCGTGTTTGCCATGGATTGGTCCAAGACGCCAGACCTCTTCCCAGCCTTCGGATTCTAGGGGTCAAGCTGATCGGGAGGCCCGCCTCGTCAGGAGCCCAGCGGAAAGAAGGTTCCGCCGGCGCCCCAACCGTGAGCACTGACTCTCTTTCTCGATTCGCGCCTCCTACTCCCTCAGCGCTTCGTCAGCGCTCGAGCGTTCGCGGCCAGTCCTGCTTCAGCAGTCGCGAGAGCGAGCGATCTGCCAGCAGCCGGCCGCCCGTCTGGCAGGCCGCACAGTAGTTGGTCTCGTTGTCGGCGTAACGGATACGCTGGACCTTGGCGCCGCAGCGGGGGCACGGCTGGCCGAACCGGCCGTGAACAGCCATCCCGTCGCGAAAGGCCGTCACCTTTTCAGGGAAGTGGCTTCCGGCCTCGCGCCGCAGTTTGTCCGCCCATTGCTGGAGCGTCTGACGTGTCTGCTCGTACAGACGCGCGATCTCTTCGCCGCTCAGGCGCCCGGTGAGCGCGGCGGGCGACAGCCGGGCGGCGTGCAGGATCTCGTCGGAGTAAGCGTTGCCGATGCCGCTGAACAGGTGAGGATCAGTGAGCGCCCGCTTCAGGGTGTGGTTCTCCCAGGTCAGCCGCTTCGCGAATGCGTCAAGACTGGCCTCGAACACTTCGAGCCCGCCGGGATCCAGGGCCCGAAGCCCTTCGTCCCCTTCCACCACGTGCAGCGACGCCCGCTTCTTCGACCCCGCTTCGGTCAACAGCAGAGTGCCGCCGGCAAAATCGAGGGCCGCCAGATCGCGGCGCGGGGCTAGCCTCATCGGACCGGGGCGACTGGCGTTTGCCTCCCGCCAGTGAAGCCGGCCGGCGATCATCAGGTGCAGCACCAGCCAGCGGTCATCTTCGAACCCGATGGCGATGCGCTTCCCGACGCGCCGCAAGCGGCGGACAGTCTTTCCTTCCAGCTCCTGAAGGGGCGGCGTGACGGTGCGGAGCAGGAACGGGCTCGCGAGCCGCACCCGCTCGAGCCGCTGGCCGAGGATGCGCGGCTCCAGGGCCTCGAGATAGACAACAATGTCCGGGAGCTCCGGCATGCTCTAGATATCTTGTCATGCTGGAAGGCGGGCGTAAACCGATGGCTTGCGAGGTTCTGCCGAGGCCCTTTAGGTCGGCTAGGAGCACCTACATCGGACCATTTCCCGGGGCAGCGAGAAGCTCAGTTTTGATTAAATGGATTATTTTCAACAAGATGGAAGGGGTTTGAAAGTCTCTTGATAAGTCGCTTTAAATCAATAACTTGCTGGATTGCTGAAATGAGCGATGGTCCTGTCCCACCGATTGAAATTGGTTGAGCCAGCACCTTCATTAGGCTTCCGCCGATGCTCCCAGTCTCTCGAGATCGACTTTAGCTTTTCTTTTCAGCAAGTTGACGGGATAGCTTCCATAACTCACTTATTTTCAATGGCCTGACAGGATCGTCGACGATTGAAAAATTTCCACCCTTTATTATCAACAACTTGACGGGTTCGTTCGTATGTTTTGATGATTGCCTTTTGCCCGCTCGCTTGCCGCTAGCCACCAATGATGGCGACCGATTCGGCTGAGCGTTATTACTCATAGTATAAGTACTATACTACACTTCGGAGTCCGTCAAGCGGAAATGACAAATCACCCTGACACGGCGAAAAGGTATCGAGCGAAAAGCGCACGGCGAGGACTATGCTTGCCGTCGCTAACTGCGCTATCCCCAAACAGGGATCTGACGTCTCATAGTACGTTCGACGCGCACAGGTTCATTTTGAGCAATTTCGCTCGCACTGTTACGTGGTCATCGCTGCGCACGGTGATTGCCATCAGCCAAGGGACGCCACCCGTGATCACGAACCTCTAACGGGCGGCGAGCTTCGCCTCGCGGCAGGCTGGACTTGCAGATCGGGTGTTGGTCGCGCTGTCTAATCTATCCGGGTTGGGGGAAAAATGAAAAGAGTCGCGTTGGTATTGGTCTCTGCCGTCGTGGTGCTCGCGGCGCCGCTGGCGCTCGCCGGCAAGGAACCAAACGACGAGGTCGCGGACAACGAAGCCTCCGCCGTCGGCAGCCTTCGAAGTCTGAATACGGCCCAGGTATATTACGCGCGCGCCTACGCGGAGGTCGGCTTCGCCTGCGCGCTTGAGAGTTTCTCGCCTCCGCCTGACGGGCAAAGGCCGTCTCCCAACGCGGCCGACCTGCTGGACCGCGGCCTGACGTCAGGGACCAAGGCCGGCTACCGCTCTACTTTGACATGCCCCGACAAAGCGAAGCCGCAGAAGAAGTATCAGCTATCGGCCGTTCCAGTGGCGCCCGGGCAAAGCGGGAAGCGCGCCTTTTGCACGGACGAGACTGCCGTCATCAAGGGCTCTGACGACGGCAAGGCCGAAACCTGCTTCGCGAGCGGCAAGCCTCTCTAGTCCACTGAGGCGAGGAAGCAGCGCCAGGGCCGCGAAGACAGCCCTCCGCCTCCCCTTTTGGGGAGAGGGGGAACCGTCCTGGGGCGCAGAGCCTTCGGGCGGCAGGCCGCGTAGCGGTGGGTGAGGGAAGAACGATACTCTCATCAACTCAATCGACTTGCATCGTCCTTGCAGGCGTTATTCACCCGCTGCTTAGCGCGGCCTTCAGTCCGCTTCCGGGCAGGCTGTCCGCGTCTGGACAGGCTGGGCGGCTCGGTTGAGGTGTAACCTCTTTGCGCCTCTATGAGATGCGCGCCTTGCGATGTGGAAGTCTGCGTGCGTCTAGCTGTGGGGCGCGATCTCGGAGGTAAGCCGATGCGGGGAGCCTTGCAGGATCTGAGCTATGCCTGGCGGCAACTGAAGAAGAGCTCAGGATTCGCCTTGGTGGCAGTGCTGACCCTCGCACTCGGCATCGGCGCCAACACGGCGATTTTCAGCGTGATGAACGCTGTCCTGCTGCGCTTCCTCCCGGTGCCGAGCCCACAGCAACTCTTCTACTTCCACACCACGGGGCGTCCGAAAGCAGCGAGTCAGACGGGCGAAGGCACGCTTTCGTTCAACAAGCCCTCATTCGACCAGCTCCGCACCCAGAGCCAGGTGCTCTCTGACTTGATCGCCTACGTGCCGCTTGGCATTGGCAAGATCACCGTCCGTTACGGTCAGGAGCCGGAGGAGGCGGCCGCTGAGATGGTCAGCGGGAACTTCTTTTCGGGGCTCGGCCTGAGGGCGGCGCGCGGCCGGTTCTTCGCGACCGAGGACGAGAGCGTGCACGGCCAAGTGGCCGTGCTGAGCTACAACTATTGGACGCGGCGGTTTGCCAGAAGCCCCTCGGTGCTTGGCCAGACGCTCTACATCAAGACCGTTCCTTTCACGATCATCGGTGTAGCGCCGCAAGACTTCACGGGGATCGATTTTGAAGGCGCGACTGACGTTTGGGTTCCGTTGCAAAACCGCCGGGAGCTGCCGGCGTGGGGCAATAACAACGGGGACGGTCCCGGCCGTGGCCTTTACGATTCGCCGAACTGGTGGTGCCTGATGCTGCTCGGGCGGCTGCAGGCCGGGGTGACCGAGAAGCAGGCCGTGGCTCAACTGAATCCTGTCTTTCAGCGCGGGGCCTATTCGGCCGTCGGGAAACGCGATCCCAAAGAGCATCCGCCGAACCTGTACCTGACTCCGGCTCGCGGCCTGGGTGCCGATCGCGAGAGCCTGGAAAAGCCGCTGACCGTTCTGATGGCGATGGTGGGGCTGGTGCTGCTGATCGCTTGCACCAACGTTGCCATGATGCTGCTGGCACGGAACAGCGCCCGCACGCGCGAATTCAGTGTGAGGATGGCGCTGGGGGCAAGCCGCTCGCGCCTGTTCCGTCAATTGCTGGCGGAGAGCCTGTTGATGGTGGCCGCCGGCGCGGCATTCGCCTGGCTGTTCGCGGCTTGGGCCACCCGGGCACTGGCGGCCTGGGCGGAACTCGACGTGAGCCTCGCCCCGGACGCGACGGTGCTGGCCTTTACGGTTGCCGTCTCGCTGGCCACGGCGCTCGCCTTCGGCCTGGCTCCGCTCCGGAGCGCCGTGCGCGTACCGCCCGGGCTCGCTTTGAAGACCTCGGCCGCCGTCGCCAGCGAGGATCGGCGCAAGATTCGCGGCGGCCAGGTCGTGGTTTCGCTCCAGATGGCTCTGTGCCTGGTGCTGCTGGTTTCATCCGGGTTGCTGCTGCGCACCTTGATCAATCTGGAAAACGCCAACCTTGGCATGCGCGTCTCGGGTCTCGCGACCTTTGGCATTATCCCCCCGCCCACACTTCAGAAGGACGCCGAGATTGTCCAGTTCTATCGCACGCTAACGGACCGCCTGCGGGTCCTGCCAGGGGTTGAATCGGTCACCCTGATGGCAAACCGAATCGGGTCCGGCTGGAGCAACAATACCGAAGCGGTCGTGGATGGCCTCAATCCGAAAGTCAGTGGGTTTGCGGAGATGCGCTGGAATTCCATCGGCTCCGACTATTTTCACGTGCTCGAGACGCCGCTCGTTCTCGGCCGCGATTTTACCGACGCCGATACGGGCTCGGCGCCTAAAGTGGCGATTGTGAATGAAACGTTTGTGAAGAAGTATCTGGCCGGCCTGAGCCCGCTGGGACATCACATCGCCATCTGCACCGGCCCTGGCTGCCCCCAATACGCCATCGTGGGTGTGGCGGAGGACAGCAGGTATACGAGCGTTTACGAAGGACCCGTGCCGATCGCCTATTTCCCATACACCCAGACCGCCGCCGCGACGATGCACTTCGAACTGAGAACGCAAGGCAAGCCGGCTGCGCTGCTGCCTGAGGTGCGGCGAACGGTGCGCGACTTTAATCCGGACCTGGCCCTGCTTCAGCCGATGACGCAGGAAGAACAGTTCGAGGAAGGCTACACCCAGCAGCGGCTCTTTGCCCGATGTTCGATCTTCTTCGGATTGCTAGCGGCCCTGCTGGTGGCGACGGGACTTTATGGGACTTTGGCTTACCGGGTCAGCCGCCGGACCGCCGAGATCGGCGTGCGCATGGCGCTCGGTGCCCAGCGCGGGCAGGTTCTGTGGATGGTTCTGCGCGAGAGTCTGGTGGTGGCGGTGGCGGGCGTGATCGTCGGTCTGCCCCTGGCCGTGGCCGCCGGACGCGTCACCCGCGCCATTCTCTTCGGCCTCGGTCCCGGTGATCCGCTGACCTTCGCCGGCGCCCTCGCGGGCATGGCGCTGGTGACGCTGATCGCCAGCCTGATTCCGGCGCGCCGGGCGGCGTCGGTGGACCCGATGCAGGCGCTGAGAACAGAATAAGGAAATCGAATCATCGGCTCATCCCGCCGTTGGTTCCCCCATGTTCCTTCATCCTGTTTTCAAGGCCGGCCTTCACCTCCGGCCACTCCTCCTTGATCACGCTGAAGTAGACCGTATGCCGGAGGCGGCCGCTCGCCGTCACCATGTGGTTGCGGAACGTCCCTTCCTCTTTGGCGCCGAGCCGGGCGATGGCGCGCCGCGACGGCTGATTCAGCGAGTCGGTCTTGAACTCCACCCGATTGCAGCCCCAGACCTCGAAGGCGAAGCGCAGCATCAGGTACTTGGCTTCGGTGTTGACGGCGGTCCGCTGCCAGGCGGGAGCGATCCAGGTCCAGCCGATCTCCACCCGGCGGTGCCCGCGATCGATGTTGCCGAAGCGCGTCGAACCCACCGCCAGGCCGGTCCGGCGCTCGACGGTGGCAAAGGGCAGCGCCTTGCCCGCCTCCCGCTCGCGGAGGGCTGCGGCGACAAACGACTCCATCTCTTCGGGCGTGCCCACCGGCTCGGTGAACCAGCGAAAAATGTTGTCGTCCAGCCCGATCTCGACCAGGCGGGGCAGATGCCGCAGGGACAGCGGCTCCAGCCGGACCTGCTCGCCCTCCAGGACCACAGGCTCGAGTCTGATTTCCATGATTCCTCCCCAAAGCTTCGATTATGGACTTCCGGACGCGGACCCGTCGAATCCGGAATCTCCCATTGACATTCTATAGGGCGGCGGCTACTCTTATAGATGTTCTATAGGAGGAAGCGTTGGACCGCAAACAAGTCGAACTCCTGCAGGGCACCCTGGACTTGCTGATCCTGAAGACGCTGCGGCTGGAACCGCTGCATGGCCTGGGCGTGGCCCGCCGCATCGAGCAGGTGACACGCGGCACCTTCCAGGTGAAGCCGGGGTCGCTCTTTCCCGCCTTGCATCGCATGGAGGAGCAAGGCTGGGTGACGTCCACTTGGGGCGAGTCGGAGAACCGCCGCCGGGCCAAGTACTACCAGCTCACCCGGGCGGGAAGGCGACAGCTCGAAACCGAGACCGAGCGCTGGGGCCGAATCTCGCTGGCCATCGCCCGCGCGCTCGAAGCTACCTAGAAAGGCGGGCTCATGCCGTTGCTGCGCCGCTTCGCACGCCTCTGCCGGAACCTCCTCCGCCGGTCCGCCCTGGAGCGGGACCTCGACGCCGAGGTCCGGTCGTACGTCCAGATGCTGGCGGACGAGAAGATGAAATCCGGGGCGCGTCCCGACGCTGCTCGCCGGGAGGCCATTATCGAACTGGGCGGCGTGGAGCAGGTCAAAGAAGAAGTGCGGGACGTCAGGGTTGGACACTTTCTGGATACCGTCCTCCAGGACGTTCGTCACGGACTACGGATGTTCGCCAAGAATCCCGGCTTCACGGCGGTCGCCGTGCTGACGCTGGCGCTGGGGATAGGAGTAAACACCACGATCTTCAGCCTGGTGAGCGCGATGCTTCTGCGCAAGCCGCCCGTCAGCGACCCCGACCGGCTGATAACACTGCTCAGTACCAACCCCACGCCCGACGATGAGGCGAACCGCTGGCCTGCCTCGGCTCCGGACTTTCTCGACTGGCGCCGGCAGGCGACAGCCTATTCAGGCATGGCCGCCTCCTCGCCCGACGATTTCACCCTGACCGGCGGAACCGAACCTCAACGGGTCGCGGGCGCCCAAGTCTCCGCCAATTACTTTCAGGTGCTGGGCGTCGAGCCGGTGCTGGGACGAGCCTTTCTCTCCGGCGAAGATCAGGCCGGCCACGGACGCGTGGTCGCGCTTCGCGAGGATCTGTGGAAACGCCGGTTCGGCGCCGATCCGAAGGTGCTGGGACGGCAGGTAAAGATCAATGGCGACGACTACACCGTGATCGCGGTCATGCCCGAATCCTTCCGCAAACTTTGGCTCTTCCCGGCACAGCTTTGGATTCCCCTGGTCTTCACGCCTGAACAACTGGGCCCGGCCGGACGCAAGCAGCGGCTCCTGAATGTCTTCGGGCGGCTGAAGCCCGGAATGACCGCGAGTGGCGCGCGGGCGGAACTCGCCACCATCGCGCGGCGGATCGCCGCCGCCAACCCCGATAGCAACCAGGGATGGGGTGGCAACGTCATGACGGTCCAGCAGTATGCCGTTCAGGAGAGCAATTCGAAGACGGCGCTGCTGTTCCTGACCGCGGCGGTCGGATTCGTGCTGCTCATCGCCTGCGCCAATCTCGCCAATCTGCTGGTGGCGCGGAACTCCAGCCGGCAGCGCGAATTCGCCATTCGCACGGCCCTGGGCGCAGGCAGGATTCGACTGACGCGCCAGCTCCTCTCCGAGTGCCTGATGCTGACGCTTCTGGGCGGGGGCTTGGGCCTGTTCTTTGCTGTCTGGGGGGTTGCGGTCCTGCGCTCGGCCCTCAACTGGAACGAATATTCGGTCCTGACTGCTGAAACGGTCTCCCTCGATGGTCCAGTCCGTCTCTTCACCCTGGCGATCTCGGTGGCGGCGGCTCTGGTTTCAGGACTCGCGCCGGCGCTGCGGATTTCACAACGCGATCCGGGCGCCGGCCTGAAGGATAGCTCGCGCTCGTTGACCGTGGGGCGCGAGCACCGCCGTCTGCAGAGTGGGCTGGTGATCGCCGAGCTTGCCTTGTCGCTCATCCTGCTGGTGGGCGCCAGCGTTTTTGTGGCGTACTTCATCGAGGAGACGCACGCCAGCCGCGGCATGAACCCCCATAACGTCCTCACCGCCTCGGTCACTCTGAGCGGCGCGGCTTACAAGGACGGAGCGCGCCAGTGCGATTTCTTCGAGAATGTGCTGCGTCAGCTCCATACCTCGCCGGAGGTCCAATCCGCCGCCGTGGCCAGCGACTTACCGTTCACCTTCCCGGGCTCGGCGCGCTTCACGGTCGAGGGCCGGCCGGTGGCGAAGCCGGAGGAACAGCCCTCGGCGGGCTACTTCGCCGTCAGTCCCGGCTACTTCAGCGTCGCCCAGATTCCGTTGCGGGAGGGGCGCGAGTTCACGCCGGCGGACAACGCCGGGTCGGCGCCGGTAGCCATCGTCAACCAGGCCTTCGCCCGAAAGTACTTTCCGGACCAGGACGCCTTGGGCCGGCGCCTCCGCATCCGCCATGAGAATTCAGAAGGCACAAAGTGGAGCGAGATCGTCGGCGTGGCAGGCAACGTCAATGAGTTTTTGGGCCAGGACGCTCCGCGCCCTCAGCTCTTCGAGCCCTTTCTGCAGCGGCCCGACCCCTCTATGAATCTGGTGGTGCGCGTCGGAACGGAACCCACCGCCTTCGCCGAGTCGCTGCGAAAAGCGGTCTGGAGCGTGGACAAAGACCAGCCGGTCGCCAACCTTAAGACCATGGACCGCGTGGTGCAGGACGCCGGGCAAGGCGACGATCTGATGACGGGGTTGATGAGCGCCTTCGCCGCTCTCGCCCTGCTGATGGCGGCGGTAGGGATCTACGGTCTGATCGCTTACCTGGTGGCGCGTCGGACGCACGAACTCGGCGTGCGTATGGCATTGGGCGCGCGGCGGGGCGAGGTCCTGATGCTGGTGCTTCGCGAATCGATGTCGCTGGTCCTGGCCGGAGTGGGAATCGGCTTGGCGGTTTCTCTGGGGATCCCCAGGCTGGTGACCGCTCTGTTTTCGGGTTTTCACATCCGCAGCGGATGGATTCTGGCCGGGACGCCGCTGGCCGTGATCCTGGTGGCGCTGGCCTCGTGTTACTTTCCGGCGCGAAGGGCGTCGCGGGTCGATCCGATGGTGGCCTTGAGGCAGGAATAGGAAACGGACGATGCCTTGGATAGATCGTGCCTCGAGCTTCTGGCGGAACCTCTTGCACAAAGGCCGAATCGAGCAAGAGCTCGACGACGAGGTGCGGACTTACGTCGACCTGCTGGCCGACGACAAGATGAAATCCGGCGCGAGCGCGCAGGCGGCTCGCCGGGAGGCGATGATGGAGCTGGGCGGCCTCGATCAAGTCAAAGAGCAAGTGCGCGAAGCGCGAACCGGAGCGTTGGTGGAGGCCCTGCTGAAGGACCTGCGCTATGGACTGCGGCAGTTGCGCCGGAACCCGGGATTCGCCCTGGTCGCGGTCCTGACGCTCGCGCTCGGCATCGGCGCCAACACCGCCATCTTCAGCGTGGTGAATGCCGTGGTCCTGCGCCCGCTGCCCTATCCGCACAGTGACCGGCTGGTGTGGATTGCCGAGGTCATTCCCGGCCTCAAAGCCGAGCTTGCCAGCGGCGCGGACTACGTTGATTGGAAGGAACAGAGCCACACCATGCAGCAGGTGGCTGCCTATGACGAGTCCGCCGACTTCAACCTGACGGGCCGGGGCACCCCGGCGCGCGTCCACGGCGCGTATATAACGGCCAACTTTTTTGCCACGCTGGATGTCGATCCGCAGATTGGCCGTGGCTTCACGCCGCAGGAGGACCAACCGAACGGTCCTCACGTTGCCGTCCTGATGCACCCCTACTGGCAGCAGTACTTTGGCTCCGATGCGCACGTGCTCGGGCAGACGATCAATCTGGACAACGTGCCCTACACCGTGATCGGCGTGATGCCCGCGAGCTTCCGCTTCCCCGGGGATAGTGAAGCTCAATTGCTGGTGCCGCTGGCGCTCAATGAAGCCGAGCAGCGGCTTCGCAGCGGAATGCAGAGACTCGTCCGCATTGTCGGACGCATGAAGCCAGGCGTCTCCCTGGCTGCCGCCCGTGCTGACCTTGATGAGATCCGCAAGCGCGCCGAGGCTTCTAACCCCACCGGACCGATGCGGGTCAGCAGTGGCGGTCCCGGACTGGGCCCCGCCGGCGGTCCCGGCCCAAATCTGGCTCCGCCGCGAGGCTCCACGTTCCGCATCGCGACTTCAGGTCCGCCGCCCGCGCCAAATGGTTCGGACAATGTCATGTTCCCGCCGGGTGGCGCGCCAGGAAATACCTCTCCTGCCGCTTCCGCCGGTCCACCTCTGATTGAACGGAGGGCTCCGGTCGAGCGGGCTGGCCGAGCTCCTGAAAATCTACAGCCTGGCGCCGCCGCACCTGCCGGGCCGCGATCTGTTGGGCCGACGGCGGCAGGACAAAATCGTCAGATCTCGGCTGGACCTGGGAGACCCGCTGGAGGACCACCGCCCGGTGAACTCAAAGGTCCACCGCCGAGCGAACTCAAAGTGATTCCTCTTGTGGAACACCTGGCTGGCAACCTCCGCCCGGCGATGCTGACCTTGCTGGGTGTGGTGGCACTGGTGCTGCTGATCGCCTGCGCCAACGTGGCGAACCTCATGCTGACTCGCGCTTCGGCGAGGTCGCGCGAGGTGGCCGTTCGCGCCGTGCTCGGCGCCGGACGATGGAGGCTCGCGAGGCAACTGCTGGTCGAGAGCGTGACGCTGGCGCTGGTGGGCGGACTCGCCGGATTATTGCTCGCTGCCTGGGGAGTGGACGTTCTGACGGGCTTCATCCCTTCTGACGTCGGAGGGGGCATTCTAAGCGTCACCCATCCTCACGTCGATGGAACCGTGCTTCTCTTTGTGCTGGCGGTGTCGCTCCTGACGGGTATTGTGTTCGGCCTGGCGCCCGCCATCTCCGTCACACGTTCGGACCTCGCCGAGGGGTTGAAAGAAGCGGCTCCGGGGGCAAGCACCGGACTGGGCCGCGGCTGGCTGCGCGGAACGCTGGCCGTGGCCGAGCTCTCACTGGCATTAGTGCTGCTGATCGGCGCCGGACTGCTGATCAAGAGCTTCTATCGGGTGCTCTCGATCGATCCTGGGTTCGCCCCCGAGCGGGTCTTGACGCTGAATCTCAGCCTCACCGATGCGCGCTTTCCCACCGCTCAGCAGAAGACCCAGTTCTTCTCGGACGTCCTGCGCCGCGTGGAAACACTGCCGGGCGTGCGGTCGGCCGGTCTCTGCGACTCCCTGCCCCTCAGCCCTTACCGCATCCGCCTGATGATGTCCCTCGAACGACTGACGGGCAGGGCGGCCCTCACGGACACCACCCCGGTGATGATGTCCCGAATCACCGTAAGTCGGGGTTACTTCTATACCCTCGGTATTCCGGTGCTTCGGGGCCGCACGTTCACCGATCACGACGGCGAGCACGCGCAAAAGGTCGCGGTCGTCAATGAGACCCTCGCCCGCCACCTGTGGCCCGGGGAGGATCCCTTGGGCCAGCAGATCCCGCTCATGGGCGGAGTGTTGACCGTGGTGGGAGTGGTGGGGAACACCCGCCACGAGGGCCTCAGCCAGGACATCGAAGGCGAGATCTATGTGCCCTACCTTCAGCAGAGCGATCCCGGCAGCAACGTGGGCGGAATGTCGCCCAGCGACTCCATGCAGCTTGCCGTTCGCACCGCCTCTGACCCAACCAGTCTGGTTTCGGCCGTGCGCGCGCAAGTGATGGCTGTCGATTCTGCCGTGCCGATCTATCACGTCGGAACAATGGAGCAGACCCTCTCCGACTCGCTGGCTCCGCGCCGCTTGAACATGTTGCTGCTTGGAATCTTCGCAGGGATCGCGCTCGCCCTGGCAACCGTCGGCATTAACGGCGTCATGGCGTATTCGGTGACGCAGCGCACCCACGAGATCGGCATCCGCATGGCGCTGGGCGCGGAGCGGCGCAGCGTCCTGGGCCTGGTGGTGCGGCAGGGCCTGCGGCTCACCCTGGCGGGCGTGATCCTTGGACTCGTGGGCGCCTGGGCCCTCACCCGCTTTCTCGCCGGCTTCCTTTACGGCATCCGGCCCACCGATCCCGCCACCTTCGGGCTGGTCTCGATAGCGCTGGTGGCGGTTTCGATTCTGGCCAGCTACGTCCCGGCACGAAGGGCCACGCGGGTGGATCCGATGGTGGCGCTGAGATACGAATGAAGCTCTCTCTTTTTCGATTCCTCTCCGAGACGCGTAAGGTCGTTGAAAAGGTGAAGCAGCAATAAGATGCAAAGTAGGTGCCTCGCCATGAATACCTACGGCTGGTGAAGAGCCGGTCTGGAGGCTCGAAGCTTGCGTTCGTTTTTGAACACACGTTTTCGCTTCCGGACGCAAATCTTCCCCACCAGCCCTACCCGACTCGGTAAGTCATTGATTCAATAGGGAAAGTCTCGCTCGCTAACGGAAGTCAATTTGCCGCGTCGATCTGCACGTAGACGTGTGGCCGGAGGTTTGTCGATGAGGACTTTGCTACAGGATCTGGGGTACGGTCTCCGCCAGTTGCGCAAGTCGCCGGGGTTCACCCTGACCGTACTGCTCACCCTGGCGCTCGGCATCGGCGCCAACTCGGCCATCTTTACGCTGGTCAACTCGGTTCTCTTGCGCAACCTTCCCGTGGCCGATCCCCAAACCCTGGTCCGTATCGGTGACACGGACGACTGTTGTGTCAACTCGGGCACCAGCGACAATGGCGACTATTCTCTCTTCGCCACGGAAACCTACTACTCATTCAGAAAGAACCTCACGGAATTTGAGGAGTTGGCCGCCACGGAGTCGGGCTACGCGTGGCGTCCCCTGACCGTGCGCCGCGAAGGTCCCGATACCGTGGCCCGATCCGTCATGGGCACCTTCGTCTCCGGAAACTATTTTCGCGTCTTCGGCCTCACGCCCGCCGCAGGCAGGCTGTTTGTCGACGCAGACGATCAGAAGGGCGCCCCGATCACCGCCGTCATGAGCTATGAGACCTGGCAGCAGGATTTCGGCGCCGACCCATCCGTCATCGGCGGCGCCTTCTGGATCAACACCAAGGCCGTCACCGTCATCGGCGTCGCGCCCCAGGGCTTTTATGGCGATCGCCTCTCCAGCCGGCCTCCGAAATATTACCTGCCGCTCGAGTCGATGGACGCGATCATTGGCGCGCCTTACCTGCACGATCCCGAAGTCGAGTGGGCCTACCTCATCGGCCGCATTAAGCCGGGTGTATCTCTGCCGGCCTTGCAGGCCAAAGCCAGCGGCCTGCTCCGCCAGCAGTTCTCGACGCTCAAGATGTTTCAGACCGAGCGCAACAAGCCGGCGCTCGCGCGGGCTCACGTCGTGCTCGCTCCCGGCGGCGGCGGGATCCAGAATATGCAGGACGAATACAAGGATCAGCTCCACCTGCTTACCTGGATCGCCGCGCTGGTTCTCCTCGTCGCCTGCGCCAACATCGCCAATCTACTGCTCGTCCGCGGTATGAGCCGCCGCTCCGAAATCTCCATCCGAATTGCGCTCGGCGCCCAACGCACCCGGGTCATTCGCCAGCTGCTCACGGAAAGCGTTCTTCTTGCCGGCCTCGGCGCACTTCTGGGCCTCGGCGTGTCGTTCCTCGGCGCACGCCTGTTGCTGGCGCTCGCCTTCCCCGCTCAACAGGGCCTTCCCATAGACCCCGCCCCGTCTCCGGCTGTGATCGGGTTTGCCGCCGCGCTGGCGCTCCTCACCGGCATTCTCTTCGGCATTGCCCCGGCATGGATCGCCGCCCGCGCGCAGCCCGCCGAGGCGCTGCGCTCGAATGCCCGCACCGCGGCGCAAGGCGCGTCAACGCTGCAGCGCGGGCTCGTCGTTCTGCAGGCGGCGCTCTCGCTGGTTCTGCTGGTTGTCGCCGGCCTGTTCACGCAAAGCCTCAATAAGGCGCGCGGCGCCGATATGAAGCTCGATGCCAGCAATCGCTATATCATCCACATCAATCCACAGGCAGCGGGTTACGCGACCACTCAGGTTGAGGCGCTCTATCGCATCATCGAAGGTCAATTTCACGCGCTGCCCGGCGTCGTCAAGGTGGGCCTGGCCACTTACACGCCCATGGAGCAAAACAACTGGGGCACCGGCATCAAGATACAGGGTGAACCCGATCTCAACAAAGGAGCCTCATGGGTCAAGGGCAACGCCGAGTACTTCGATTCGGTGGGAACCCACGTCGTCATGGGCCGGGGATTTACTGCGCAGGACACGTTGACCGCGCCGCCCGTGGCGGTGGTGAATCAGGAGTTCGTCAAGCAGTTCTTCGGCGCGCGCAACCCCCTCGGCCACCGATTTGGCTTTCGGCGGCCCGGCATGGATGGTGCTTACGAGATTGTCGGCGTGGTTGAGGACACCATGTACACCAGCGTGTACTGGAAGAACCACGCCATGTTTTTTGTCCCCCTGACGCAGCGGCCCTTGCACCCCGACGAGCCGGTCGAAAAGGATCTTTCTCTGTATGCCGGCGCCGTCATCGTGCAGACCAGCGGTCCGGTGAACAATATGGAGCAACTGGCGTTCAACACGCTGGGGAGCATTAATCCCAACCTCACCGTGGTCAAGTTCCAGACCTTTCAGCAGCAGATCGACGATCAATTCACGCACGAACGGATGATTGCTCGCCTCACCGCGCTCTTCGGCGCGCTGGCGCTGCTGCTCGCCGCCCTGGGCCTCTACGGCGTGACCGCTTACACGGTCGTCCGTCGCACGCCGGAGATCGGCATCCGCATGGCTCTCGGCGCCGAACGCAGCCGCGTCATTGCCATGGTCCTGCGGGGCGCGATGCTCCAGGCCGTTTTGGGCCTCCTCATCGGGGCGCCCGTTGCCTGGTGGTCTGTGCGCTACATCAAATCGCAGCTCTACGGGATCACCGGCGTCAATTTCACGGTGATGATCGTGGCGATCGGGACGCTAGCAGTAGCTACCGCCGTTGCCGGAATTATTCCGGCCAAGCGTGCCATGTCGATCAACCCGGTGGAAGCGTTGAGAATTGAATGAACTACGGGGGCAAATGCTTGAGGCGGCGGGAGTTCACTTGTCGACCGCTTTTCTCTTGACCGCCGCGGGAAGTGTGGTACCATATGGGTGATGATCGAGAGGTACTTACAGCGAGATGCGATGAGGTACGAATCGTCCATGGTTTGGCGTGATCGAACAGCCGGCGATGCGGCTCGAATCCCGGGTGGCACCATGCCGGCCCGCACCGGAGTCTCGCTTCAAGGTTGGGCGGGAATTCCAGCGGATTTCGGAGTCTTCGGGCCCCCCACCCCCCACTAAATCACAAAACAACCCCGACACGTTTTTTAGAATCAATAAAACGACTCTAAAACAAACCTAGAACAAACCTAGAACAAACCTAAACAAACCTAGTTCGTCGGTTGTGTCCGTCAGCATAAGGGCTTTAGAATCAGCGGAGCATTGCGGGGCGGCCGACAAACAAACCTAGAACAGACCCGAGAACGAACCCGACTGGGGGCAATGTCAGGCAAGTCCCTTACAATCAGCGAATAACGACAGAAATGAGGAGCGGGGCGAATCCAGGCGGGTCGAATCCGGCTGACCGCGCCGGCTTCTGCCTTTCCCACCGGACGCGCCAAGGCCGACCATCAGATGCGGCTCAGCCTTGGCGAAGCGGGATCGCGCGAACAAGAATCTGGGCTGACGGTGGATGAGATTTGGAGATCAGCAGAAATGCGCGCAGGCTGCGAAGGTGGCGGCAACAGCCGCATGCGCGGTGAGCGGAGCAGCCAGCTGGCTGGCCGGTTCCTCGAGCCAACTCGCCAGCAGCCACACTTTGCCGCTGACGGGCGAGATGTGGATAAAGAAGACGCGTTCGCCATCGGTCACGTCGTAGAAACCCTTGCGGCGAGGGTCGGCTTGGGCGCGAGCGCCATTGCTCAGCGCAAAGCTGAGCTGCTCGACGATCTCAGAGGAATAATGACGCAGATTATCGATCGCCGGTGAATGACTGAGCCGAAGTAGCATGACTGCCTCCTTTCGAACTTCACCTACTAATACGATGCTCTCCGCCCGGAAGTTTCCGGATTATTAGGGGTCGCATCTTGCGGCCGGCTTTGCGGAGTCGAGCAAAAAAGCTTAGACGCTTCCAGGGTCACTTTCGTTTGCACGCGTCTCAAGAAAGTTCGCCGGGCGGGTGCCGCAGAATGAGCATCGACGGTGCGAGAAAAGGCACGCAGGAAACTTGACTAGGGTTGGAATTAGCGGTGGAGCCGTGGAGACTCAGGGGCTGATTCTCATTCGGCAGGCGCCGCCCTGAGAAAGGGGCTCGCACCGCGCCACCGGGTGCGAGCCCTCAAGCCAGGAGCATCGGTCAGATTAATTCTCGCCTTTGAGCAGAATGGTATCTCCCCAGACGGACTGGTCTCCCCAGACCGACTGGTCGCCCCAAACGGATCGATCGCCCCACACGGATCGGTCTCCCCAGACGGACTGATCGCCCCACACCGACTGATCGCCCCAGACCGATTGAGCGGCACTCAGCGGCACGCCCCAAGGCGCGGTCTGATTGCCCCAGAGGGCGTTGCTGCCGTCGGAGAGCAGGGTGTCTCCCCAGACCGATCGCAGGGAATAGTCCGGCGTCGAGTTCCAAACGGTCGAAGGCGACGGCGTCACGTAGGCGTTGCCGGATACGGGATCCCAAGTGGCCATCGGCGACAAGGCCGGGCCGTTAGGCAAGCTCGTGTCGGCCAAGGCGGCCTGCAGGTCCAGATATCCGGCGCCGATGGTGAAGGCGTCGTACTGGTCGACGTAAGCATTCCCCGTCACCGGATCGAAAACGCTGCTGCTGGCCGGAAATACCTTGTAGGCCGTCTTCATCAGCTTCGCCTTGACCTGGTCCGGCGTCAGTCCGGGTTCGGCTTCAAGCAAATCAGCCACGGCCCCGCTGACGACCGGTGTCGCCATGCTGGTTCCACTCAGCATGAAGTAGCTGCTGGAAAGGGCTGACGACGAGGTCTGCATGTAGTAGGAGAGCGGGATCAGACTTGTCGGGTAAAGGGTCGGCAGCGTGGTTCCTTGCGCCAGGAGTGAGACCACCTGGTTGCCGGGCGCGACGATATCGGGCTTCATCACCTGATCGACAGAGCTGGGTCCCTTCGAGCTGTAGCTGGCGACTGAATCATCCGAGCGGTCGGGCGTGCCTTCGGTCTTCATGGCGCCGACCGTGATCACGTAGGGGTCGTTGCCGGGCGATCCGATGGTGCCATAGCCGCTGCTGTTGAACGAATTGTCGCGACCGTCGTTGCCGGCCGCCACCACCACCACGATGCCAGCTTGCCACGCGGCTTCCACCGCCTGACACAAGGGATCCTGAGTGTAGCTCTCGAAGACCGGGCGCCCCAGCGAGAGGTTGATCACGCGGATGTTGTATTGATCCTTGAGCGCGATGGCAGCGTCAATCGCCTGAATCACCGTGCTGTCGTCGCTCTCGCCGTTCTGATCGAGCACGCGCAGGTCGATGAGATTCGCGTTCGGAGCGATGCCGCGGAAAGTCCGGGTGCACGTCGGGCAGATGGACCCCACACCGCTGGCGGCGATAATGCCGGAGACGTGGGTGCCATGACCGTACTGATCCAACGGTCCTCCACCGACAAAGTCCATGGCATCGACCACGCGGAACTTGCCATAGGCGTCGAACAGGTCGGGGGTCGCGACCACGCCGCTATCGATCACTGCGACTCCGACGCCGGAACCGTCCCACGCTGCCGCCCAGGCGGCGCTGGCGTTGACGGCCGCGGCCGTGAGATCAAGCCGGCCGCGCACGTGGCGATCGCGAGAAACATAGGCCACACCCGAGTCGGCCGCGATTCGGGCCAAAGCGGCCGCAGGCACGGTGAAGGCTCCTCCCTTTGCCGAATACAGCCTCTTTCTCAAGATGCCCCCTTGACTTAGGGCGAGGATTCTTTGGAGGTCCACAGCAGTTGGAGCGCGCTTGAACCTTACGATGACCTTAGGGTTGGATGTGGGAACAGCGCTCGCCAGATCGGGCGACAGCGTCGCTGTCTGGCCGGCCGCCAGGCCGGAAAGCGCGAGAAGAAGCACAATCAGCTTCAATGCCTTAAAGAAGTTCTTGTACATGGGCTCCCTTACAAGGCTCAGGTCCCCGGCTTCATACGCGGGTTTTGGCCTTACTCGTTTCCTTCGACAGAGCACCAAGTACTCTTGAGTGTCAGCCTTCAGTACCTAAGTACCCGCGCCTTGTAGACGAGGACGGCGAGGGGTCAGGACGCCTCGAAGACCGGCTTTCATCGCCGTCCCGGAGCAGAGGATCGCGTCCCGCGAGTGGCGTCAGACGATCACGCCCGGTACGGAGAAGAGGCGGCCTCCATCTCTGCGATGGCGGAAGATCTGTATCGCCATGAAAACAATGCGAGTTAATTTCCCGCCCATCCGGCTGTTGGCGGCGACTTTTCATGCACACGAGTGAGCCGGAGAATGGCGCGGCGGGCGGCCGTTCGAAGGCCCCGTCTGCCCCGGTAGAGCAGTCACGTTTTCACCGTTAATCCGGGCGTCAAAACGAGGTCAAAAGAGCCCCGGTGGCTTTCTCATGGCTTTAGATGGTCCGTCGATAGTACCTCTGTACGGGCTCTTGTCCGCCGAGTGTGCTGAACTCTCGGCTCGGGCAGGCGGACCGCGTTGAGGATCTGTGCTAGCCGAACAACCCAAAAAGGCGGTCATCTTTGCGTTCGCCTTCGCTCTGGCGGCCGTTCCGGTTCGAGCGGCGTTCGATCCGCACAAGGCCATCACCCAGTACGTCCACGACGTCTGGGGGACCGACTCGGGGTTGCCTCAGGACTCCGTTCTGGCGGTGGCGCAGACTCCCGACGGACACTTGTGGCTGGGCACGGAGGAAGGTCTGGTCCGCTTCGACGGCGTTCGCTTTACCGTCTTCGACCGAAGCAACACTCCTCAGCTTCAGAGCGGCGTCATCCTGGCTCTCCTCACCGACAGCCACGGCGACTTGTGGATCGGCACGCGCGGAGGCGGCCTGCTGCGCTACCGGCAAGGACAGTTCTCCACTTTCACGACGCGGGACGGCCTGTCAAGCGACGCGGTGCTTGCTCTGTGCGAGGACTCGGAGGGAAAGCTCTGGATTGGAACGGACGGAGGCGGCCTGACACGCTTCTCCGACGGAAAGTTTCAGACTTACCGGACGCGTAACGGCTTGCTGAGCGATACGGTGTTTGCACTCGCCGGAGACAGCCAGGGTTCCTTGTGGGTTGGAACCCACAGCGGTCTGAACCGGATCGAAGGGGGCCGAATTACCGGCTTCACCACCCGGGACGGCCTTCCCGGCAACGATATTCGGAGCCTCCGTGCAGACCGCGCCGGCGCGCTCTGGGTTGGGACCAACGGCGGCGGCCTGGCGCGGCTGCGGGATGGGAACCTCGCGACCTACACCAGCCGCGAGGGGCTGTCGAGCAACATCATCCAATCGATTTTCGAGGATTCGGACGGCAATTTGTGGGTCGGCACCGGCGGTGGCGGAGTCGATCGCTTCCGCGACGGCCGCTTCGACGCTTACGACTCGAAATCAGGCCTCTCCAGCGACAACGTCTGGTGCATCTATCAAGATCATGAGCGGAGCCTGTGGGTAGGCACGGCCGGAGGCCTTAACCGGTTCCGGGACGGTCTTCTGACCGCTTACACGACACGCGAAGGGCTCTCCAACGACGTCGTTCTGCCGGTCTTCCAAGATCACGAAGGGGCGATGTGGATTGGCACCAACGGCGGCGGCCTGGATCGCTTCAAGGATGGCCGGTTCACCACCTACACCACCAAGAATGGCCTGTCCGACAACATGATCTTCTCGCTGGGCGAGGATACAGAGGGCGATCTCTGGATCGGCACCCGCAAGGGACTCAACCGGCTGCACCACGGACACGTGATCCGCTATTCGGCAAAAGATGGCTTGCCCGACGGCGTGGTCATGTCAATCTATCGTACCCACGACGGAAGCCTGTGGCTAGGTTCGCGGGGAGGGCTGGGCCGCGTCAGCGGCGGAGTGTTCAAGACGTACACCACCAAGGACGGACTCTCGACGAATCACGTGCTCGCCATGGCGGAGGATTCCCGGGGGGCCCTGTGGATCGGGACCCTGGGCGGCGGTCTCGACCGCCTTCAAGACGGATACTTCACTGCCTACACCTTGAAGGACGGCCTCGCCAGCAACGTCGTTCTGGCCGTCTACCCCGATGCGGAAGGAACCCTTTGGATCGGCACCGACGGCGGCGGCCTGCAGCGTCTTCGCGGCGGAAGATTCACCACCTATTCGACTCACAACGGACTCTTTGATGACACTGTCTTCGAGATCATCGAAGATCATCGCGGCAACCTCTGGATGAGCTCCAACAAGGGGATATTCCGGGTTAGCAAGCAGGCTTTTGACGATCTCGACCGGGGGAAAACCCGTTCGCTGACCACGATCGCTTATGGCGTCGGCGACGGCATGAAGACCAAGGAATGCAACGGCGGCTTCCAGCCGGCGGGCCTTCGGGCGAGCGACGGCAAGTTGTGGTTTCCGACCGCCAAGGGAGTGGTCTCGGTCGATCCGGCGGCGCTGAAAGCCAATACCGCCCAGCTTCCGGTGGACATCGACCAAGTTCTGATCGACACGAAGTCGTTTCAAGCCTCGGATCCTATCGATGCGCCGCCCGGCAAGGGACAACTCGAGTTTCACTATACCGCCCCCAGCTTCGTGGCTCCGGACCGAATCCGCTTCCGCTTCAAGCTGGAAGGCTTCGACCGGGAATGGCTCGAGGCGGGTTCGAGGCGCGTGGCCTACTACACCAACATTCCTCCCGGCGCTTATCGCTTCCGCGTCATCGCCGCCAATGGCGACGGACCCTGGAACGAGGCGGGCGCCTCCGTGGCCATTACCTTGCGCCCGCACTACTATCAGACCACCTGGTTCTATCTGGCGTGCGCCTTGGCGCTGGCGTTCGCGGCTCTGCTTCTCTACCGCCTTCGAGTCCACCATCTCAAGGCTCGGGAGCAGGAGCTCCTGCTCCTGGTGGAGGAGCGCACCCGCGAGCTGCGTCAGGAGTTTGCGCAGCGCGAACGCGCCGAGGTCGCGCTCCGCCAGAGTGAAGAGCAATTCCGCCAACTGGCGGAGACCATTGACCAGGTTTTCTGGATGGTGGACGCGCGGAACGGCCGGCTGCTCTATGTTAGCCCCGCTTACGAGCGGGTCTGGGGCCAGTCGTTGGAAGCTCTCCTTCAGGATCCCTCGCTCTGGCTGCAACTCGTCCACCCTGATGACCGCGAGCTTCTGCTCCGCCGTTTCCAACAGCCGTTGTCGCCGGAGATGGAGTACCGCATCGTACGGGGCGACGGATCCCTGCGCTGGATCTGGGATCGGGCCTTCCCGGTCCACGATACCGAAGGCAATCTGGTTCGAATCGTCGGTCTGGCGGAGGACATTACGGAACGGAAAGAGGCCGAAGAAGCCATTCGGCGCTCCCGCGACGAACTCGAATTGCGGGTGCAGGAACGAACCGCGGAACTCACCATCGCCAACAAGGCTCTGCTGCTGGAGAACGCGGAGAGAAAGCGCGCCGAAGAGGAGCTGAAGAGAGCGAAAGATGTCGCCGAGGCCGCCAACCGCTCCAAGAGCGAATTCCTCGCCAACATGAGCCATGAAATCCGGACCCCAATGAATGGCGTCATCGGGATGACCGAGCTTGCGCTCGACACCGAGTTGAACCCCGAACAGCGCGAGTATCTTAATCTGGTGAAGCAGTCCGCCAATTCTCTGCTCGACGTGGTCAACGACATTCTCGACTTTTCGAAAATCGAAGCCGAGCGCCTGGAGCTGGAGGCGATCGCCTTCGGCCTGCGCGAAGAGCTTCGCCAGACCCTTCGGCCTATGCAGGTGCGGGCGGCACAGCGCGGACTTCAACTCCGCTGGCACCTTCAGCCGGACGTGCCGGACCTCCTGGTGGGCGATGCCGTGCGTTTCCGGCAAGTGCTCAACAACCTCGTCAGCAATGCCCTCAAGTTCACCAACGAGGGTTGGGTCGCGGTGGAGATCGAAGCCGTCGAGCTCAACCATCCGAAGGCAACTCTGCATGTGACGGTCCAGGACACCGGCATCGGCATCCCTGCGGAGAAACAAGCCTTGATCTTTGAGCCTTTCCGGCAAGCTGACGGTTCTACGACCCGCAAGTACGGCGGAACCGGCCTGGGATTGACCATCTCGTCCCGCCTGGTGGAGATGATGGGCGGAAGCATCTGGCTGGAAAGCCAACCAGGCCGCGGCACCACGTTCCACTTCACCGCCACTTTCGATCTGGTTCCCATCATGGAGGGCGTGGCCCAAGCGGATGTCGCCTGGGAGGCGTCGCACTTATGCCAGTGAACATTCTGGTGGCCGAAGACGAGCCGGTGTCGCGCCGCGCGCTCGAACTCAATCTGAACCGGTGGGGCTTCGACTGCGTGAGCGTGGCCAACGGGGCCCAGGCCTGGGAGCGCCTCCAGGAAGAGTCGCCGCCGAACCTGATCATTCTGGATTGGATGATGCCGGAACTCGACGGTATCGAAGTACTGCGGCGCCTGCGGGGAAACGCCAACAATCTAGGAGCCTACGTGATCCTTCTGACCGCCCGCGGCAATCGGAAGGATCTCGTGCTGGGCCTGGAGGCGGGAGCCGACGACTACATTGTCAAGCCGTTTGATCCGGATGAACTGCGGGCCCGGGTTCATGTGGGTGTCCGGGTTCTCAACCTTCGGGACAGCATGGCCGCCAGGGTCCGTGAGCTGGAGGTCGCTCTTTCGAAGGTGCGGCGCCTGCAAGGCTTGTTGCCGATCTGTTCCTACTGCAAGAAGATCCGGGACGACCGCAACTACTGGCGGCAGGTGGAAGCCTACATCAGCGAGCATTCCGAGGCGGCATTCAGCCACGGCATCTGCCCCGATTGCTATCGCCGCGTGGTCGAGCGCCAACTGCAGGGCCTCAGCGGGCACGGCGAGCCTTCGGCAACGCCCGAGACGCCCATGCCCGAACCCGAGGGCGCGAACGAGAAGGAAGGCGGCGATCCCGAGCCTGGTTCCGTGCAGGACTCTTCACGGGAATGGAACGCGGCCCCCTGACCGCCTTCCTCAGGCCACGGCCAGGTGGGTCTCCGTCCGCTCCACGCCGTCGAGTTTCTGGATGTGGTCGATAACAAGCCCGTTGAAGGCCTTCTCGTCGTCAGTCTCGACGTAAACAAAGACGTCGGGCAGGCCCCAGCAAGCGTCAGCGTGCCGGACCCCTTCCAGTTGACTGACGGCTTCCACGACGTCCCGAACCTTACCCGGCCTGACGTTGATCAGTACATAGCCTCGCATCGCGATCCCTCCTGGCCGAGCGGCTCCCGGTCGCGGGTCAGGACCGGCTCGGACGGACTCCATCAAGCCCGAACAGTGGCGGAGGGAGAGGGATTCGAACCCCCGAGCCCCTTTCGGGGCTAACGGTTTTCAAGACCGCCGGTTTCAACCGCTCACCCATCCCTCCACTGGGCAGTGTAGCATTGTTGGCGCCGCGCCGACGGAGCGGACCCGAATCATTCCAGTTCGATCCGCCTTGCAATTTCGAGCCACTCGAGCGCGTGGCCCGGGCGACCACCGGCTTCCGACTGCCGGGGCCACGGGAGGACCTGCGGCCGCCGCCATTGCGCGCACCCATGCTTCCAGGGTATTACTATCCATAGGCTTCAAGTCCGCTTGAAGCCCGCCAAGGCGGTTCCAGCGCGGATAACCCGCAGCCGCTGGTCCGTCATCTGAGCAAAGGACCCAACCAAGGATAGCGTTTTGGGGGGCGCCGGAGCTTCGGCGAACAGGAACGGGCGCGCGGCGGCGATGGAGACGCGTGCGATTCAAACTTCGGGGAGTGATGATGGCACGACGCGGCTTTGCAATCTGTCTGGCGCTGGTCCTGACTTGTCTGGGATCGGGCTGCGGCAGCTCATCATCATCTTCTGCCCCGTCCACGCCGACAGGAGTGGCGGGCACCGGGACCGTTTTTGTGGTGGTCGGCGATTCGCCCATCTGCGATCTGCTCACCACCAAGCTGAACGTCACCCAGATGGTGCTGGGCGTAGCCAACAGCGGCAATACCGTCACCCTGCTGAGCTCGCTATCCACGATCATCGGCATCGATCTGGCCACCCTCGAGGGTTTCAATACCATCCTCACCGAGCAAACGATCAATGCTGGCACCTATGACCGGGTCAGTGTCAGCCTCGAAGCCTTGAGCATGGCGGTTTACGACCCCACCCAGAATCCGCCCATCCGGACCCTCTCGGAGAATCTCACCACCAAAACCACGCCGCCGCTGTATAACATCACGCCACCCCTCAACCTCGGGAGCAGCGGGGTGGGCGTCATTAACATGGACTACGATCTGCTCCAGGACGTGCAGGTCGACTCCCAGGGGGTGACCGGCTTTTTCAACCCGCTGGCCAAGGTCAGCGCGCCCTCGCCTTCTCCCACCAACGGTTTTGGAGAATTGGATGGCATTGAAGGCTTCGTCTCCTCGGTGAACTCGACCAGCTATACCTCAGGCTCCACCACGTTCACGGGCTTTGTCGCCATGCAATTACTCTCGAGCTCCAGCGGCACGGGCGGAACCCCTGGCATCAATATGGCCTTGACGAACAACACCGCCCTCTGCGCGCAGCCGGTTCCACCCGCTCTGCCGATATCCAACCGGCCCTGCACCGCCGCGCCTTTGAACACGATCCTCACCAACAGCTATGCGCTGGTGGACGGCTTCATCGACAGCAATGGGAATCTGAACACCGGCACGATCACCATCGGGCCTCAAAGCAACCCGACCGGCGCCAATCAGACGTCGTTCATCGGTCCGGTTCTCTCCCTCACCAAGGACGCCGACGGCAACGTCATCGGCTTCATGCTTTACGTGAGCGACGCGGAGCCTCCCGCCAGCTCGGTGAGTTCGGGCACCGCGGTGCAGGTCTTGCTGCCGTCGGGCACGATCTACAACACCATTCCCCCCGCTCCGGCCCCCGGCACAACCCTTCCGGCCACGAACTTCGCCGCCCTGCCCTTCAGCGCCTCGGCGATCACCATCGGCCAGAAGGTGGTGGTGCACGGAGTATTTAATGTGCCTCCCAGCCCCTTGCCGACCATCGTGACCGCCGACGAAGTTGACGTCAGGCTGCAGAGCTATCTGGGCAGTTTCAGCTCGCTGCTGGCCGTGGAGACCGACGACCGCACCGGCGCCTTCACCCTCGCGCCCTGCGCCACCATCCTGAAACAGACCCCTTCCGCGCTGCCGATATATGTCTTCACGTCCCCCGCCACCACCTTCGTCAATGTCGCGGGCCTGACCGCCCTTCGGTCTTCCCCCATGATCATAGTCAAAGGATTGCTCTTCTACGAAGCGCAGAGCGTCACGATCAACGGAGTCACCGTGCCGCCCGGCAAGATGGTGCTGTTGGCGCAGCAGGTGATCCAGACCTCTTCCTGAAAGCTGACGGTAGTCCGTGAGACGGGTCAGGCCGCTCGGCCTCAGAACGCGGGCAGTTTCTTTGCCCGCACCGGCCGGCGCCGCTCGCCGGGCAGGTGGGTGAAAGCCAGGTCCCGCCCGCGAACCTGCTTGGTGATGAAGATGATCTGGCCGCTGTGAAAAGCGAAGTGCTCCACCACATGGAGGACGGTGCCGAGACCTGTCACCCGGAATTTCTGAATCGAATAGGTGCGGGCGAGATCGGCGTCCGAAAGACGCCGCAGTACCCGGCAGGCTTCGAGCACCGTGCGGCGCAGACTGGTGACGAGTTGTGCGCGCGGAACCGGGCCGCGCTCGGTGAATTCCTGGTCACGACGGCGGACGTCCGCCGCGCCCCCGAGCCCGGAGACGATCCACTGGCGGACGTTTCCGGCCAGGTGCAGCGCCAGATTCCCGACGCTGTTCGAAGCGGCGTTGGGCCTCCACCAGATCTCTTCGGCCGAGAGCAGCTTCAGACAGCTCTCGATCCGTGGCAGGTGGTGCCGGAGCAGTGTATGCTCGGCCCGCGCCAGGAACTGGCGCGATAAGCTGGTAGCTTTCCTCATCGATTGCCTCCAAGGGGCGGCGGTCGCGGCCGGCTTGCCTTAAGCCCGCGAGGCCCTGGACGAGCGGGCCTGGCGCCGCTGGGCGCGAATCTCGTCCACGAGCTTCTGCTTCCAGCCTGCGTTCTCCCAATAAGTCAGCCAGAGATAGAAGGTGGCGTAACTGCGCCAGCCGGTCCAGGGGCGGGCCAGCGCCTCCAGGCGGGCCGGCGTGGGCTTTTGCCGCAGTCCGTAGAAGCGCTGCACCGACTTCTGCAGGCCGACATCGGCGGCGGGCAGGCAATCGAGATGGCCCAGCGCCCGCAGACCCACGTAGTGCGCCGTCCACAAGCCCACGCCCTTCTCGCGCAGCAGGCGCTCGTGCGCCTGGGTCGGCTCGGCCCGGCGTAGAGCTTCCAGATCCAGCCCCCCGTCGAGGACCGAGACCGACAGCGCGGCGATGTAGCGCGCCTTCGGGCCCGAGATCTGCAGTTTTCGCAGCTCGGCGGGCGTGACCAGCGCCAGGCGGACCGGCTCAGGAAACGCGCGATAGAGACGCCCCTCGAATTCCACCGCCGATCCGTAAGCCTCGATCAGCGCCTTTTTCACCTGATGCGCAAAGGCGAGATTCACCTGCTGCTCCAGAATGGCCGAGATCAGGCTTTCGTAGACCGACATCGCTTGCGGGATTCGCATGCCGCGAAAGTGTCGGACCAGCCGGGAGAGCACCGGATCGGACTCCGCCAGGCGGTAAAAAGGACCGAGGTCGAGATCGGTGGCAAACTGCCGGCGCACCAGCTCGGCCGCCGACTGCTCGGCGTCCCGTGGCCCTACCACAATCCGCACCTCAAGTGCAGGTCCGTCCGAAGGCGTGGCGGACGGCTTCCGGCGCGGCCCGGCCTTGGGACTTGCAGTCGCGGCCTGAGCTTCCTTCACGCCGTATAAGACAGGCTGGCCGTTGATCTCCACCGCTCGCCGGTATTCGCCCTCCACGAAGTGGTCCAGCAGCGGCTCGAAGCGGCGCCCGTTGAGCAGCTCCGGCGGGCTGAGAATAAAGCGCAGGGTGCGCTTGAAGTCGAAAGGTGTTCGAACCGGGACACGCATAAATCAGCCTGGGTAGCCAAACAATCGTCGCTGCTTGATGAGGGCCGTCACAGTCTCTGGCACCTGCGCCTCCCAGGACCTGCCGCCCGCCTGCAGATCCGCCAGTGCCGCGGCCCCGGTCACGCCGACGTGTGCCTCCTGATACTCCGGCAGCAGGTCGACGAATCTACTGTCCAAGAGGTATCGCAACAGATGACGGATATGCGGCGGCGCCTCGATGTTCTCCGCCGTCAGGAGCGCGCTCGAACCCGCTTGCCGCGAGGGGTAAACCACAAACCGCACTCGCCGCTTGAACAACCGGCCGAGACCCTCCAGGAGGCCGCCGTCCAGTTTCTCGTAATACTCCTCGCGAAGCGCACGCTCCAGGATCTTAGCGCCGACAGCGAAGGCTATCTCGCGCTTCGAATAACGGCTCAGGTACTCTTCCAGCCCGTAAAACTCCGACAGGTCGGTGACGAGCGCTGGCAGGCCCAGGGCTGTGAGCGTGTCAACCCTCGCCAGGACGTCGTCTGGATCGTAAGGCGCAGGGTCGAGCAGATTCTTGGTGGAGATTTCGGCTAAGGAGAGCACCTCGTCCGCCGATGCGCTCCTCTCGCGCAACTGCTTCACGGCCGCTGCCAGTATGTCGACATGCACCCGCAGAACCGGCCGGAAAGTGCCGCGGATGACGACCATAGGTTTCTTGTAGAGAACCGATCCGGGCTCTACCGGCCGGCCTCCGTCGTGAAAGAGGATGGCGCGAGAGAGTTCCCGCTGGATGAGTTGAAGGTTGAGCCGCCGGGTGTCGACGCCCGCAAAAGCGGGCCCGGAAAGTTCGAGCAGGTTCAACTCCACCCGGCCTCGCGTCAGGTGATCGCCGAGCTCCGCCACCAGCCTCTCGGGCTCCTGATACAGGTAACAAGCCCCGTGGATGAGATTCACGCCGAGCACGCCCAGCGCCTCCTGCTGCAGGACGCTCTCCTCATCGAAGAGGCGGGCGTGCAGGACGATATCGCTCGGGCTTTGTTGCGGCTGGTGCTGAAATCGGATACCGGCCCAGGCCAGGCCATCCTCGGGCCGCGAGAAGCTCCGCCCTGCCGCCGTAACGGCGAAGGCAAAGAAAGCCGTGTCATGGCCCCGGAAGCCGGCAAGCCGCTCCGTGAGCAGGGAGAACTCGTGGCCGAGCATCGCCTCCAGGCGTTCCCGGCTGACGTAACGCGAGCTTGAACCGTAAATCGCGTCACTCACCTTCATGTCGTAGGCGCTCATCGTCTTGGCGACGGTCCCGGCCGCCCCGCCAACCCGGAAGAAGGAGCGCGCCACCTCCTGGCCGGCGCCGATCTCGGCGATGGTCCCGTAACGCGACGGATCCAGGTTGAGCCGCAGGATCTTTTGCTCGATGGAGGCCGGTGGCTGACTCATGATCTCGACGTTTTCCTTTTTGGCCCTGGTTGCCGTCAAAGCTGAACCTGCATTCCCCTTTCTGAGGACTTCCGGCATTTTAGCGAACCGCCCCAAAGTAGTCCAAGATTGAAAGGAGCGGCTTGGTGTCAGCCGTCCGCTCTCCAGTCACCTTGTCCGCCGCTCGAGGCCTGTGCTAACTTTGATTGGCTTCGAATGGCGCTGTCAGATCCTTACTCCAGAGGTTGGGCATCCCCGGACATGATCATCACTCACAAAGGGCGGACTCCCCGCATTGCCGCCTCCGCCTACATCGCTCCCAGCGCGGACGTGATCGGAGACGTGGAGATCGCCGAGAACGCCAGCATCTGGTTTCAGACCGTCCTGCGCGGCGATATCGAGCCCATTGTGGTGGGCGAGAACAGCAACATCCAGGATGGGTCGGTGATCCACACCATGGTGGGCGCGCCCGTACGCGTGGGAAACTGGGTGACGGTGGGGCATCGCGCCGTGCTGCACGGTTGCATTGTGGAAGACCATTGCCTGATCGGCATGGGGGCTATCCTGCTGAATCACGTGCGCGTAGGGGCGGGTTCGATCATCGCGGCCGGCGCCCTGGTGCCGGAAAACACCGTGGTGCCGCCGCGTACCCTCTACATGGGCCTGCCGGCCCAATTCAAGAAACAACTCGGCGAACCGGAGCGGCGCTTCATCGACGCCCACGCCAGCCACTACCTCGGCTACAAGGAAGTCTATCTGAGCGAGCAGGCCGCCAAGGGGAAGGGCTGATGGCGCTCTTCCGGTGAGGCCGGCCCTTCAACGGCAGCCCGAAGGCGCGCCGCCCGCTCCAGCCCTCTGGCCGCTATCTGGCCTCCATCTGGCCTCCATTCAATGGCTTACACCGACACCTAAAGTTGACCATTTGTTGACCGTAATTGCCATTGACGAGGCTTCCGCTAGGTGTAATGCTTTGATCTGGAAGGCGGATGGGGCAGGGTCCGGCGCCAATGAATATCGCTCTAAAAACAAAGGACTTGACCCGGTTCCAAGGAGGTTCTATGCGGCCTGAGAGACTGGCAGACTCGGCATTAACCCAAGGGGCGCCGGCCAGGGGACCTTTTGAGTGTCTCAGCGGGGCACCCCCCCCCCGCCCCCCCCTTTGAAATTTGAAAAACGAACCCGAGAAGCTCTTTAGAATCAACAAAACGAGGCAAAAACGAACCTAAAACGAACCTAAACGAACCTAACTTTTGACAATGGCTGGTCGAATAAGTCATTTAGAATCAGTGTGCCTCTCGGGATGGGTTCAAAACGAACCAACAACGAACCTAAACGAACCCGGCTGCAGGGGATGAGGAAGAAACCGCCCGACTGTCATCCTGAGCGGCCGCAGGCGACGAAGGATCTCCGCGTTCGATCTGACACCGTTTGGCTCCTCGTCGATGGGATTCTATGTCTGAGACCGTCCAGACCGCCCGCGTAGCGCCCCTTCGCTCTGTCAAGGGCATGCGCGACCTGCTGCCGCGCGACACCGCCTTGTGGCAGAGGATCGAGGACGAAGCGCGCCGCGTTTTCGCAGCCTACCGTTTCGGCGAAGTCCGCACGCCAATCGTGGAAGTGACCGAGCTGTTTGCGCGCACCGTGGGCGAGGATACCGACATCGTGGGCAAGGAGATGTATACCTTTCAGGATCGCGGCGAAGAATCGCTGACCCTGCGGCCTGAGGCCACCGCCAGCGTGGTGCGCGCCTACATCGAGCACTCGCTCTACAACGAGGGCGGCACCCAAAAGCTCTATTACGTCGGCCCCATGTTCCGCCGCGACCGGCCGCAGAAAGGACGCTACCGCCAGTTCTATCAGATCGGCGCCGAAGTGCTGGGCTCGGAGCACCCTGCCGTGGACGTCGAGGTCCTGGAGATGCTGGAGCTGTTCCTGCGCCGGGTGGGCTTGCGCGACTTCACCCTGCTGATCAACTCGGTGGGGTGCGCGAAATGCCGGGCGGACTACGTGAAGGTCCTGCGCGAGGCCCTGAGCGCGGTCAAAGATCAAATGTGCGCCGACTGCCGGCGACGCGCCGATACCAACCCTTTGCGGGTACTCGACTGCAAGGTGCCGTCGGACCAGCCCATCATCGACCAACTGCCGCGCATGATCGATCACCTCGACCCCGAGTGCCGCCGCCACTTTGACGCCGTGCTGGCCGGGCTCGACCAGCGCGGCATCGCTTACCGGATCACGCCGCGTCTGGTCCGCGGGCTCGACTACTACACCCGGACCACCTTCGAGATCACCAGCGGCGTCCTGGGCGCCCAGAATTCGCTGCTGGGAGGAGGCCGCTACGACGGCTTGTCGGAGACAATCGGCGGGCCGCCGGCGCCGGGCATCGGCTTCGCCATCGGCGAGGACCGATTGGCTCTCGCGGTGGAGGCGGCCGGCGAACTGAAGCCGGCGAGGGCGCTGGCGGTCTACGTCGCCTGGCTCGGAGAAGCGGCTGAGGAGCCCGCCGGGAAGCTGGCGCGTGAGCTGCGGGAGCGTGGGCTGAGCGTGGAGATCGGATACGAGCCGGCCAAGCTCAAAAAGTCGCTGGGCGCCGCCAGCAGACTTGGCGCCCGTTTCGCCGTCATCATCGGCGAGGGCGAACTGGCCGCCGGCCGCTACCAAGTGAAAGACCTGGACAGCGGCCGCCAGGAAGCCGTCGAGCCGGCCGCCCTTGCCGAATACCTTTTGGAGCGGATCTCGACCGCCGGCGCTCCCGAAGAGACCGGGGTGGTATGATTCCCAGCGCGATGACAACCCAATCGAGCTTCCTTCGAGCGCTGCGGTTCCTGCTGTGCCTCTGTTCCCCGTTGACGATGGCCCTTTCCCCGGCGCGGGCTCAATCGCCGGCGGTTCCGCCGGCGCCGGCGCACCCCGTGGTCCTGCACGCCGCCCGCCTGCTGGAGATCGAGAGCGGAAAGATCGTCACGCCCGGCGAGCTGCTGGTAGAAGGGGCCCGGATCGCCGAAGCCGGTTCGGCGGTCAAACGTCCCGCTGGGGCGGAGGTGATCGACCTGGGCGACCGCACGCTGATGCCGGGGCTGATTGACATTCACGTCCACATGTTCCTGCACCCGGGCAACGAAGCCTTGCAGACGGTCGACGAATCTGTTCCTGAACGTACCATCCTGGCGGTTCTGGCGGCGCGCGACGACCTCCTGGGGGGCTTTACGGCCGAACGCGACATGGGGACCGAAGGGGCGGGCTCGGCCTCGACGGCGCTGCGCAGTGCGATCGATCGGGGGCTGATTCCCGGGCCGCGCCTGCAGGTGAGCGGCAATGCCGTCGACATTCTGGGCGGCCACGAAGACGCCATCGGCTTCAACCCCGAACAGCACGTCTTGTCGAATGCCACCTACGCCAACAACGCCGCCGAACTGGTGGAGGTGATCCGCCAGCAGTTCAAGGAAGGCGCGGACTTCATCAAGATCTATGAGACCGGAAAAGACTCGCTGCGCGACGGCCGCTTCTCCACGCCCTACCAGTACACGGAGGCGGAGCTTAGCGCCGCCGTCGAGGAGGCGGCCCGCGTCGGGCGGCGCGTCGCCGTCCACGCCATGGGTGAGCCCGGAACCCTGTACGCCGCCCAGGCCGGGGTCGCCTCGATCGATCACGCCGCTCAACTGAGCGACGAGACCATGCGGCTGATGCGGGAGAAACAGATCTTTGCCGTGCCGACCTTCACGATCTTCGAGTACTTCGCCCAGCACGCCCCGTCGCCCGAGCAGGCGGCGCAAGAGCAGCAATTCCTCGAGTTTCACGCCCAGGAATTCCGTAAGCAGCTGGCGGCCGGCGTGCCCATGGCGGCGGGCTCGGACGTGGGGCCTTTTCCCCACGGCACCCAGGCGCGAGAGTACGAGCTGATGGTGAAGTACGGCATGACGCCCCTGGCCGCGCTCCAAGCCGGTCTGCTCAACGGCGCCCGGCTGCTCGGCTGGCAGGACCAGGTCGGCGCCCTTAAGCAGGGCTACTGGGCCGACGTGATCGCGGTGCCGGGCAATCCGCTGGAGGACATCAGCGTCGTCACGAAGGTCAGCTTTGTGATGAAGGGCGGCGTGGTCTACCGGAAGTAGGGAGCTTGCTCCACAGGGGCCGGCCGGCATCGCCACAACAGAGCTATCCGATTTGTTACCTTCAATCCGAAATGCGATGAACCGCCCCGCCGAAGATTCCCTCAAGTCGCTGATTCCAAAGGCTTAAGCTTATTCAGGTGCTGGCCATCGAGGTGCATCGTCGGCAATCCGGAGGTGCAATCGCCATGGTCATCGGGTCTCGATTGAAAGAGCTACGAAAGGAAAAGAACCTCACCCAAAGGGACATGGAAGAAAGCATGGGTCTCGCCCGCTGCTACGTCTCCCGAGTGGAGCACGGAAATACCGTGCCCTCGCTCGAAACCCTCCACCGCTTTGCCGCCGCTCTCAGTATCCCGCTCCACGAGATCTTCTACGCGCCGAACGAGCCTTCGCAGATGCCCTTGACCGACACCCGCCGCTCGCTCCAGGCGCTGGCCGGCGAACCGGGGCCTGCGGGCGCCGAGGCGCGCTGGCTGCTACAGCTTGAGGAGGTCGCCGAAAGGCTCTCGGAGCAGGACCGCATGTGGCTGCTGGATCTGGCCCGCAAGCTCGGGCGCCGCAGCCGCAACCGGCCACGCGCCAGAAACGAGGAAGAGCAGATGCGGGTCAGCGCCTGATCAGGCGGAGGAAAGGGCGATCGTCATCCCGCGTTTGAGGAGTATTCGTCGAGCGCGGCGCCCAGCCGCTTCAGACCTTCGATGAGCGCTTCCGTCTCCGCCGCTACGAAGAGACGGAAGTGTTCCGGCGCCTCAAAGAACTCGCCCGGCACAACGCTGGTCTCGTACTTGTCCCGCAACAGCCGGCAAAAATCGTTCACCGTTCCGCTGCGTAGCCGGGGAAACAGCACCGTCCCGAAAGGCTGACGGGCGGCCTCGAGGTCAGACCGCGAATCCAGAAAGCGCTCGACGAGGGGACGGTTCTGCCGGATCAGCGCCTCGTAGCGTGACGCGATCTCCGGCAGGTGCTGCAGCGCGATCACGCTCAAGCGCTCGGCCGGATGGGCGGCGTTCACCCCGTGAAGATCGTTGAGGCGCCACATCGCTTCGGCGAGAGCCGTCTCCGCCAGGACCCAACCGCAACGCAGGCCGTGCAAGCCATAGGCCTTGGTGAGGCTGCCCGTGGCGATAAAGTGGTCGCCCAGGTGAAAGGCCGAGCGCCAAGCGGTCGAGTAGAGCGCCTCGAGATAGACTTCGTCCACCAGCACTCGCGCACCGACGCTTCGAGCCAGGTCGCCGATCGCGCGCAACGATTCCTCGCCGCTCAGCGCGCTGCTGGGATTGTGCAGGTTGGTGATCGCCACCAACCTTGTGCGCGGCGTCAGCTCTTTCTCCACCTCGCGGGGATCGAGGCGGAAGCCGTCCTCGAAACGGCGGACGAACCGCCGCACCTCAGCGCCCAGGTATTGCGCCGTCGTCACCAGCAATTCGTAAGTGGGCTGCTCGATCAGAACCTCGTCGCCGGGTTCAACAGCGGCCGCCATGGCAAGGTAATTGGCCATCGAGGTTCCGGCTGCCGCCACCACGCACTCCGGGCGAACTCCCGCCTTCGCCGCCAGGGCTTGCTGCAGAGGTTCGTATCCATAGCCGGCCGCGGGCTCGGTCAGCTCGAAGTCCTCGAGGCGAACCCAACCGGCGGAAATGAAATCAGCCAGCTGATAAGCGGGAACGCCGCTCGACGCCAGCGTGTAGCGCGCCGTGGAGCGGGTCTTGGCCCACTCCATGTAAGGAGATCTCATCCGGCTGCGTACCCGCTGCTCTGCCGCGCGAATGGCCTGTGTGAGGGGTGAACTGCTCATCGTCTATGACACGCTTGTTCCGCAATCGCGGCTTGCGCCGCTATTCATAGCGCAGAGCGACCATGGGATCGAGCCGGCTGGCGCGAAGCGCCGGTAGGTATCCCGAGGCGCAGGCTACGATCCCGAGCCCGCAGACAGCCAGCGCCAGAGTGGACGGGTCGTGCGCGCTCAAGCCGTAGAGTTGGCTCTGCACGGCCCGCATGAGCGCCAGCGACGCCGGCAGGCCGATCCCGATGCCCGCCGCGACCAGCAGGAGCACGTCGCGCATCACCATCCAGATCACCCGGGCGCGGTCGGCGCCCAGCGCCATGCGGATGCCAATCTCCCGCCGCCGCTGCGCCACCGCGTAGGCCATCACGCCATAGAGCCCGATAGTCGCCAGCAGCGTCGCCAGGAAGCCGAAGACGGTGGACAGGCTCGCGATCATCCGTTCGGTGGTGAGCGAGTTGCTGATCTGGATCTCTGTGGTCCGCATGTCGTAGATCGGGAGGCTGGCGTCAAGATCGCGGACTTTAGCCCGCACCATCGGCATCACGGCGGCAGGATCGGACGTGGTTCGCAGGTAGACGGTCATGCTGCCGAGGAAGTGGCTGCCCAGATACGGAACAAACGCCTGCTCCGGAATATCGTCGCGCAGATTGGTGTACTTGATGTCCTTCACCACCCCGATGATCTCCATATCGGTCCGGGTTCCGGGGTCAGACCCGAAGCCCAGGTGGCGGCCGATCGGATTCTGCCCGGGGAAGTAGCGGCGCGCGAACTTCTGATTGATGATCACCGTGGTCGGCGTCCAGTCTTCGGGCTGAGGACCGTTCTTGACTTGGCGGTTGTCCTGCACCGTGAAGTCGCGACCTGCCACGATGGGTACGCCGAGGGTGGCGAAATAATTCGGGCTGATCTGGTTCATGAAGGGCTCAGCGCGGTCTTCGGGCCGGGCAGGGTTGTAGCCCTCTACCGTCATGCTGCTGTCCCATTCGTTGTCTTCCAAGATGCGCATGGACGCGAGGCCCACCGACTGGACTCCCGGAATCGAGCTCAGACTGTCCGTCAACTGTTGCAAAAAGATGATCTCCCGTTCCGGCGTGTAGCCATCGAGCGAGGGATCGATATTGAACCCGACCAGCCGCTGGGCGGGAAAGCCTGGACCCAGGTTGCTCAGGTTATTCAGTGTGCGCAGGAAGAGGCCGGCTCCGATCAGGAGCAGCAGCGAGAGGGTTACTTGGGCGATGACGAGCGCTTGGCGCAGTCGCGCGTGTCCGCCGCCCACCACCGCGCCCGCCTGATCCTTTAAGGTGCGCGCCAGGTCGGGCCTGGTGGTCTGCAGCGCCGGCACCAAGCCAAAGACCAGGCCGGTCACCACGGTGACGGCCAGCGTGAAGAGGAGAATACGCGCATCAGGCGTTGAGGAGACATCGAGACCGGAATCGCCGGGCCGATACATGGCCAGCAGCGCCTTATCGGCCCAGAATGCTAAGGTCAAGCCTGCGAGCGCTCCTAAGGCGGAAAGACCGAGAGTCTCGATCAGCAGTTGGCGCACAATCCGTCCCCGGCTGGCGCCTACCGCGAGCCGCACCGCGACTTCTCGCTGGCGGCCGGTGGCGCGGGTCAGCAACAGGTTGGCCACGTTGGCGCACGCGATCAGCAGTACCACGCCCGTAATGGCCATCAACACCCAGAGCGGCGTGGATAACCCCTGCCGCACGTACGACCGGCCCTGAGACCCGGGCAAGAGGTCCATGGTGCACTTCAGAAACTGTTCACGGTCGTAAGCGGAGGCGTGAGCGAAGGCGGCCTCGCGCACCTCCATCTCAAGCATGGAATGCATGAACGGCTGCAAGGAGGCCTTCGCCTGCGTCCTGGTGACACCCGGCTTCAAGCGCCCGAACGCATTCACCCAACGGCTACGGCGCTCTTTGAGCATGTCGGTGGGGACGATAAACACCTCTTTCTGCATCATGATCGGGATGAACAGCTTCGGCGAGCTCCCCAGTTCCACGCCGTCGAAGCCCTGCTGGGCCACGCCAACCACCGTCATGGGATACTTGTTCACGGTGAGCGTTTTTCCGAGAATCCCCGGGTCTCCTGCGAAGCGCTGCTTCCAGTAGCTGTAGCTCAGAATCACCAGCGGAGCTCCTTCGGGCACACGGTCTTCTTCCGCCGTAAACGTGCGCCCGAGGGCGGCGGTGACGCCAAGAACGTCGAAGTAGGTTCCAGAAACCAACTCGGCGTCCACGCGCTCCGCCTGCCCGCCGAAGGTGAGGCTGACCGCCAGCGGGAAGCGGCAGAACATGCCCGAGAAGACCTGATTGTGATCCTGGAAGTCCCGGTACATGGGATACGAGATGGCGTTGCCGCCCCAGTTGCTGCCATAGTGACGGCCGCGCATGGTGAGCAACACCAGTTGTTGTGGCTCCTTGACCGGCAGAAGCCGGAGCAGGACCTGATCGAGCAGCGTGAAGATTGCGGTGTTCGCGCCGATGCCGAGCGCCAGGGTCAGGACCGCCACCACGGTAAAGACCGGGTTTTTCGCCAACACCCTTGCGGCATAGCGAAGATCTCCCATCATGCTACCCATTACGGTCAGCTCGCGAGAAAGGTTCCCCTTCTTAGACGGAGAGTCGGGAAAGAGGTTTGGCCGCTTCTCGGACGGCTCTTGTGCCTTCAGGGGTCGGGCGAGGCCTGCAGTTGGTTGTGGCCTCCGGCGGACCGGTCCAGGAAGTCCTGCATCGACTTGCCCTCAAACTGGTTGCCTTCGGCACGGACGTAGTCCGCGTGAGGGCCGATGTAGATCCCTACTTGCTGGTTCGCGCCAGGCGTCCCGCTGGAGTCGCGAATGATGTTCGACGTGAAGGTCAGGTGTGTGGTGGTGCCGTCGATGCGAATCCCGCAGCCCGGAGCGCCGGAACGGCCGTTGCCGGCTATCGTGTTATCCGCAAACGTATTGCGGTGCGCCGCGTTGGCGTCGTTCTCGTCTCGGAAGTAGATGCCCGCGTGCCCGTTGCCCCGCACCACGTTCCGGATGAAGACGTTGTCCGTGTCCTTGTGGCCGAGCGAGATGCCGTCGCGTCCGTTGTTCCACGACTGATTGTCCTCCCAGCGGCCGTGCTGGACGCGCCAGCAGAGGTAGAGGCCATCCTCGCCGTTGTCGTGCGCGCGGTTCGAGCGCACCAGGCCGCGGAGCGCGCCGGTTCCCAGGTGGATTCCGAGCGACGCGTTGCCATAAGCCTCGCAGTGCTCCACCACCGGATCCTCCACGAACTGGCAACTGATTCCGTCGCCCGGATAGTTGCGCGCCACGCAATTTCGAATCGTCATCTTCTGGGAGTGGAAGAAGTAAATGGCGCCAGCCTGGCAGCCGTCCAGGGTCGCGCTCGAGTCGCGGGCGCCGTCGGCCGTGAGGTCTTCGACGCGCACGTCCTCCACCTCGTAGCCGGCGATCAGGGGAAAGGTGTTGAACACCTCGCCGGCGTTGGCCACCGAGTAGTCGATGTGCAGGAAGCGGTCGAAGCGCAGGGTATTGCCGTCGATGCTGACGAGGGTGCGAACGCTGGGCGTCCAGCCTTCGCGCTGCTGGTTGTCGACCACAACCACGCCCATGCCCGGCTTGAACGGCGAGGCGTCTTCGACCGTGGCGATAAACTCGCCGTAATCGGCGTCCAGCTTCAGCTTGCTGCGGACGCCCGCCGCCTTCCTGAGGATCGTCTTGCCCGGACCTTCACCCCGCAGGGTGAGGTGGCTCGCCAGGCGGACGCTGTTCTGTAAGGTGTAGGTCCCCGCCTTGACCAGGACCGTGCCGCCTCCTGCCGCCGCAACCCTGTCGATAGCCTTCTGAATGGCAATGTTGTCGTTGCCGATGATGTCGGCCTCAACCGGTCCAACGGTTACCATGGTTCCAGCCTCCGTCGGACGGTCTTGTGGCGAAGTTGAGCGGGGTGACCCGAGGCAGAGCAGGCCAAGTCCGACACTGGCCATAAGCATGATCCCAGGCAGGCGGCGCATAGCACTTGATCCCTCACCATGAAGTCGAATTCCCTTCGCAGGGATTCTATCAGACGATTCGAAACGAATCCCAAGGCCGCGTCGCCGGCAGTCGTCACGATTGGAAGTGACGAAGGCAGGCGCATCGCGATAATGTATTTGATCCTTCGGCAGGAGGGGGCATGGCCAAATCATCGAGAAGAGTTTCGACCAAGAGGGGCAGACGCAAATTCCTCAAGACGGTTGCACTCGGCGCCGGCGCGATGGCCTTGCCGGGCGGCCAGGCGGGTTCGGCCGCGGCACCGTCCGGACCTGGCGGCGCGCCGTCGCACGGCCCGACGCCGTCATCGGCCATCGCCTATCCGCGCGTCTTCAAGGGTCCGCAACTCAAGATGCTGGCTTTCCCCCTGGGCGGCGTGGGCGCGGGAAGCATCAGTCTGGGCGGACGCGGCGACCTGCGGGAGTGGTGGATCTTCAACCGGCCCGACAAAGGGAAGTCTCCGGAATACGCCTTTCCCGCCATCTGGGTCGAGACCCAGGGCCGTCCGCCGCTGGCGCGCGTGCTCGAAGCGCGTTATCTGCCGCCCTACGAGGGGTCGAGCGGCCTGGGGTCGGCGAACGCTCCCGGCTTGCCGCGCCTGGAGTCCTCCGTCTTCACCGGCGAGTTTCCCTTTGCACATATCGACTTTGAAGACCGGGAGTTACCCGTGAAGGTGGCGCTCGAGGCCTTCACACCCTTCATCCCGCTCGACGCCGACGAGTCGGGACTGCCGGTGGCGGTGCTACGGTACCGGGTGACCAACCCAGCCAAATCTGCCGCGCAAGTATCCATCGTCTTCTCGATCGACAATCCGGTCGGCCTGGGCAATGCCGCCGGCCGCGCCAATGAGTTCCGCAGCGGCGAGGCTCTGGCCGGCCTGCTGATGAAGAATCCTTTTCTTCCCGCCAACGACCCGCTGGCTGGCACGTTTGCGGTCTCGGTGCTCGGCCAGGGGCTGGGCTCGTCAGCCCGCGCCGACCTCTCTTCGGGCCGGCTCACGTATTTGCGGGGTTGGCCAAGCGCCACCTGGTGGCAGAGTCCACTGCTCTTCTGGGACGACTTCTCCAAAGACGGCGAGTTCGGCCCGCAGACTGGGGCGCCCGGAACGGTGGGGGCCTTGTGCCTCAAGCGCGAGATCGCCGCTGGAGCCGTGTCGGACTTCACCTTCCTGCTGAGCTGGCACTTTCCCAATCGAACCCCAAAGCGCTGCGGCTGGTCGGCGCCTGAGGGTCACGAGAACGACCTGATCGGAAACTTCTACTGCACGCGCTTCAAGGACGCGTGGGCGGCCGCCGAGTACGCCGCGCACAACCTGCCCGATCTCGAGGCTCGTACCCGCAGGTTCGCCGACGCCATGCGCGAGGCCACCCTGCCCGGAGCCGTCAGGGATGCAGCCACGGCGAATCTGGCCGCGCTGGTCACGGCGACATCCTTCCGAACGTCGGATGGCTCCTTTCACGGTTTTGAAGGCTGCAACGAGGATTCCGGCTGCTGCTTCGGCAACTGCACCCACGTCTACGCTTATGAGACCGTGATCGCCAATCTCTTTCCCAGCCTGTCGCACTCCTTGCGCGATCAGCAGTTCGGCTTCCTGACCGACGACGAAGGGCGAATGGACTATCGCGAGCACCTTCCCTTCGGCATCAAGCGTACCGGCCTGGCGGCGGCCGACGGTCAGATGGCCTGCCTGATGAAGCTCTATTGGGACTGGCGCCTTTCGGGTGACACCGGCTGGCTGCGGGAGCGCTGGCCGGCCGCCAAGCAGGCGCTGGAGTTCGCCTGGATCGCGGGCGGCTGGGATGCGAATCGCGACGGGGTGATGGAAGGCGTCCAGCACAATACCTACGACGTGGAGTTCATCGGGCCGAACCCGTTGTGCGGCATCTGGTATCTCGGCGGGCTGCGCGCCGCTGAAGAGATGGCTCGCGCCGTCGGAGACAGCGCCTCGGCCGACGCGTACCGCCGCCTCTTTGACCGAGGCAGCCGATGGATCGACGCCAACCTGTTCAACGGCGAGTACTACATTCAGAAGATCGGCTCCGTCCCGTCCGACCAGGTGGCCAAGGGTCTGACCGAGGGCATGGGTGGAGACACCGAGCGCCCGACCTTTCAGCTGGGCGAAGGCTGCCTGGCGGATCAGCTCCTGGGACAATACTTCGCCGAACTGTCGGGGCTCGGGATGCTGCTGGACAGCGATCACCTCCATGCGACGCTGCGGTCCGTCCACCAGTACAACTTCCGGCGCAGCCTCGAGGACCACGTCAGCGTGCAGCGGACCTACGCTTTGAACGACGAAGCCGGGCTGCTGGTTTGCTCCTATCCCAAGGGCAACCGGCCGGAGACGCCCTTTCCCTATTTCGCCGAGGTCTGGACCGGGCTCGAATACTCCACCGCTGCCCTCATGCTCAGCTTGGGCATGGTGGAGCAAGGCCTGGAAATCGTAGAGGGCGCGCGGCGGCGTCACGACGGCGAGCGGCGAAACGCCTGGGACGAGCCCGAGTGCGGCTACCACTACGCGCGCCCCATGGCTAGCTGGTCCACCATTCTGGCCTTGAGCGGGTTTCGCTACCACGGCGTGGAAAAGAGTGTCGTCGCCAAGCCCCGCATCAATCCGGCGAAATTTGCCTGTTTCTGGTCAACGGGAACCGGATGGGGCGTCTTCTCCCAGCAGCTTGGGCCGCGAGGCTCGCGGTTCAGCCTGGGTGTCCACGAAGGATCCCTCGCTTGCAAGACCGTGACCCTGGCCCGCGGCTTCGCCAGCGCCAAAACGTCGAGCGCCCAGCTGGCCGGCCAGACGCTGCCTCACCAGGTTGAAGTCCGGGGTGACGAAGCTGTCTTTGTCCTGGCGCAGGAACTCACAGTGGCCAAAGGACAGAAACTGGTCCTGAACGCGTAACGGCACCATCATCTCGGCCAGGATCGACCGGACTCCCCTTGCGCGGCAGCCCAATCAGTGATCTACTCGCGTTTTCACCCTGGGACGTCTTGAGCGTTCTTTCCACGGAGGTCTTCATGCGTCGACGCTGGCGGCCGCTGGCGGCCATGCTGGTTTCGATTCTTGCCCTGAGCCGCTCTGCAAAGGCCCAGCGCAGCCCGTTCCTAGCTGATGACGTCTACCAGAAACTGACCAACGAGATCTCCGGCGACATCGCTTTCGACAGTCTGCGATCGCTCGTCCTCTACCACGCGCCGGAGGGCGAGTCCCAGGGCTTTCAGGACGAGGCCCGCTGGGTGATGGAGCGGGCCAAGAGTTACGGGATCGAGGATGTCCATTTCATCGATCTCCCATCCTGGGCCGATGCGTCGGGAGAGACGCGGCCCGGCTGGACCTTGAAGGGCGGCGAGCTCTGGCTGATCTCACCGGTCACGATCAAGCTCGGCGACGTGCGTGAGACGCCGACTTCGGTGGCGGACTACAGCCCCACCTCCGACCTGACGGCTGACCTGGTCGACGTCGGCGAAGGCACCGAAGAAACGGACTATGCCGGCAAGGACGCAAAGGGCAAAATCCTGCTGGCTTATGGCCCGCCCAGCGCGGTCGAAAAGATCGGCTGCGCCCAGCACGGCGCCGTCGCGATCGTTTCCTACTATTCGACGCGTACGGACCCCTGGACTGATCATCCCGACCAGGTGGCCTGGCTTCGCGCCGGCTCCGGATCAGCGCCGGGCATCGCGCCCGTTTTCGTCGTGTCGCCTCGCACCGGACTCGGGCTGGCGCGCTGGATGTCGGGCCGCGGCTCGACCTACATCTTCGCTCCGCCGTCGCCCGCCTCGCCGCCCGGCCCCTTTCGCGTCCACCTGACGGTTCAAGCGGATGTCACCAAGCCAGGCCGCCAAGGGATGGTGGAGGGCTTCATCCGCGGCACCACCGACCACGAGCACGCCATCGTGCTGACGGCCCACTTGCAGGAGGAGAAGACCTCCGCCAACGACGATCGCAGTGGTTGCGCCAATCTTCTCGAGATCGGCCGGGCGCTTGAAGCCCTGATCAAGGACGGGCGACTGCCCCGGCCCAAGCGCGACATCCGCTTCTGGTGGACCAACGAGATTGACGCCGAACTCGAGTACTTTGCGGAGCGCCCCGAAGAGCGCAGCCGGATCCTCGCCGACATCAACCAGGACATGGTCGGCGCCCGGCAGTCGATCGGCGGACGCGTGCAGCAGGTGAGTCTCACGCCCTATTCGCGCTGGAGCTTCGTGGACGACGTGGTGGCCAGCATCGTCGAGAGCCTGGTGGCGGGCAACAACGGATACTTGCCGGCCTGGCAGGCGGGCAATCCGGCTCCCTTCTCGCGCCCGATCTTCGCCCATCTCGGCAGCCACGAGCCCTATGCCGCCAAGCTGGTTCCCTATTTTGACGACTCGGACCACCAGGTGTTCGACATGGGAGCCATCGGCGTCCCAGCGATCGACTTCACCGACTGGCCGGACGAATACATCCACTCCAGCGACGACGACCTTTGGCAGATCGACTCCACCCAGCTTCAGCGCAACGCCGACGCCGTGGCCGCGTCCGCGCTCTATCTCGCCAACCTCAGCGAAGCGGACGGGGCCGCGCTGGCGGGAGTGGTGGCGGGCCGGGCGCGCGTGCGCCTTTCGCAGGATCTGGCGGCCGGCGTCGCCCTGCTCACTCAGGCTTCACCCGCCGAGCGCGCTGCAGCTTACGCCGACGCGCTCAATCTGCTCGATCAGGCGGAAGCCCGCGAGGAGCAGGCCCTGCGCTCCGCCGAGCCCTACGCGGGGTCCGAGATCCACAAGCTGCTGGCCAGTCTCATCGAGGATCTGAAGCTCACCGAGGTGAATCACCGGCAGCGGCTGGAAGAGTGGTACGCCACGCTCGCCGGCCATCGCTTCAGCGCGCCGCCTGCGACCGATCTCGAGAAGAGCGCGGGCGCGGAAGTGCCCAAGAACGTGGAGCCGCTGGCCGATTACCTCCGTCGCGCGGCGCCGCTCACCGGGCCGAAGGCTCTCCACCCCATCATGCAGTCGGAGGCCTTGAGCTATGTCGACGGCCGCCGCTCGGTGCTCGACATTTACAAGGCGGTGCGAGCCGAGAGCCTTTCGGCCGGAGAGTGGTACTACGGCAAGGTCACGCTGGCTGGGATCGAAGAAATGTTCCAGGCCGCGCAGCAGGCCGGCGCTGTCGAGATCACCAACCGCGGCCATACCGCGCCTTGACGCCCGGCGCCACCTCCCTGTTGACTATCAATGTAGGCTACTACATCCGCCAGAGAAGATAAGCTGCCAGGATCGAACCCACGATCGCTCCGCCGTAACAGAAAGTGTTGATCAGCTCGTTGAGGTGTTTGATCTGAAGGCCATCGTAGAGGGTGTAGCGGAAGCGGTGGGCCCAGTGGAACAGCGGCAGGGTGCAGAGGACGAGCAGATACAGGCGCGCCAGCGGATGCGCGGCCAGCGCCAGGAGGCTCGCGTAAGTGGGACCCGGCAGCCACCCCAGGGGGATGGCCAGCCCGAACAGGAAGAGCTGAATCGGGATCAGCAGGGCCGCCACCACGCCGCCGGCGCTGAAGAGCATCCAGAGAAAAGGCTCGTTCGATCGCTTCCTCATTTAGCCTCGCAGCAGAATCCAGGCCACCCCGGCCGACACCACCGCCCAGGCGACGTAGTTCGGCAACGCAATCATCAGGCTGGGAACCCGCTTTCCGCCCAGGCGCACGGCCATGGCCTTGGGAGCCAGATTGAACCAGGTCACGGCATGAAAGATCACGAAGAAAAAGGCGATGGCGTTCAGAACGATCAGCACCGGATGCCGCATCCAGCCCTGAAAGGCCAGGTAGCTGGCCGGACCGCGCTTCAAGGCCCGGATCTGCACCAGGGTGACGACCACGAACCAGGCGACGGAGACGCTGCTGAGTTCGCGGAGAATAAACCTCAGGTAGGGCCAGCGGCCGAGCCACCAGTAAGTGGAAAGCCGGGGTCGAAACGTCTTCGGCACGTACTCGACAGGGACAGCCATCGTCGACCTTCCTCTACCTTTCTCCCCGGGGCATCAGCAGCGACTTGATCCATTCCTTGGTGGCCGTCAGCTTGTACTGCTGAATGGCTCCGGCGGGGTCCACGTCCTTAGGGCAGACCTCGGTGCATTCGCCCACGAAGGTGCAGCCCCAGATGCCGTCGCTGTGGGAGAGTACGTCCATCCGTTCGCTCGCCCCCTGGTCGCGGGAGTCGGCGTTGTAGCGCTGCGCCAGGGCGATAGCGGCCGGACCGCCAAAGAGCGGGTCGAGCCCGTAGACCGGACAGGCCGCGTAACACAGCAGGCAGTTGATGCACATGCTGAACTGCTTGAAGGCGTCCAACTGCTCGGGGGTCTGAAGGTATTCGCCCGGAGGCGGAGTGCTCTCCTTCCGGATCAGCCAGGGCCTCGACTTGGCGAGCTTCACCAGAAAGTCCGAGATGTCGACGATCAGGTCGCGCAGGATGGGAAAGTTCTTCAGCGGCTCCACCCGGACCGGACCCGGCGCGTAGTCCGCCAGGAAAGTGGCGCAGGTCAGCTTGGGCTCGCCGTTGACCATCATCCCGCAGCTTCCGCAGACGCCCATCCGGCACGACCAGCGGAAGGAGAGCGAGCCGTCGACCCGGTCCTTGACGTAGTTCAGGGCGTCGAGAACCACCCATTCCTTGCGCAGCGGAACCTCGTAGGACTGGCTGCGGGGCTCGTCATCCGAACCGGGATGATAGCGCGTGACTTCGAGCTTGATGTTTTCGGCCATCGTCGCTCACTTTCCGTAGACGCGCTCCCCGGGCGGCCAGCGCGTGATGGTGACCGGCAGGTACTCCACGCGGGGCGCCTGACCGGCCTGGCGGTAGACCAGGGAGTGCGCCAGAAACTCGTTGTCGTTGCGCTGCGGAAAGTCGGTCCGCTGATGAGCGCCGCGCGATTCGGTCCGCCGCAGCGCGCACTCCGCCATCGATTCGGCCACGTCGAGCATGGAGGAGAGCTCCAGGGCGGAGATCAGTTCGGTGTTGAAGATGCGGCTGCGGTCGTCGAGAGTGAGGTCGCCGAACCGCTCCTGCAGCTCGCGGACCTTGGCGGTGGTGGCGGCCAGCGAATCGCCGGAGCGGAAGATGCCGGCGCCCTTCTCCATGACCGCCTGCATCTCTTCCCGCAGGGTGGCGATCCGCTCCCGGCCGCGGCCTTTCTGCAGGAACTGCTCCTGCAAGCGCGACTCCTCGTCCACGGCCTGGGCCAGCGCCTGGCGGCCGGGCGCCTTCTGCCCGGCGGCGTAGTCCGCCGCCGCCCGGCCGGCGCGCGCCCCGAACACCAGACACTCCGGCAGCGAATTCGAGCCCAGCCGGTTGGCGCCGTTGATGCTCACGCAGGCCACCTCGCCGGCCGCGTAGAGCCCGGCGAGCGGGGTGGCGCCATTGAGATCGGTGTGGACGCCGCCCATCATGTAGTGAACCACCGGCCGCACCGGGATGAGCTCACTGACCGGATCAATGTTCTCGTATTTCAGGCACAGTTCGCGGACGAAGGGTAGCTTGGTGTCGATCAGCTTCTCGCCCAGATGCCGGAGATCGAGGTGGACCACCGGGCCGTAGGGCCCTTCGATGGTGCGCCCCTTCTCCTGCTCCTTGACGAACGCCTGCGACAAGCGATCGCGCGGCCCCAGTTCCATGCTGCGCAGCACGGGCTGCGGCTCCGGCTTTCCGAGGTTGTAATCCTGCAGGTAGCGGTAGCCGTCCTTGTTGATCAGGTAGCCGCCTTCGGAGCGCGCGGCCTCGGTGATCAGAATGCCCGTGAAGGGCAGGCCGGTGGGATGGTACTGGACAAACTCCATGTCTTTCAGAGGCGCGCCCGCCCGGTAGGCCAGCGCCATGCCGTCGCCGCTCTTGATGGCGGCGTTGGTGGTGAAGCGGAAGACGCGCCCGCAACCGCCGCTGCACAAGATGACGGCCTTGGCGGTGATGGCCTGGACCTTTCCGGTGGTCAGCTCGATGGCCACCACGCCCTGGACGCGGCCATCGTCCACCAGCAGCCGGGTCACAAAAAATTCGTCGTAGCGGGTGATGGCGTTGTATTTGAGCGAGGTCTGAAAGAGGGTGTGCAGCAGGTGGAAGCCCGTCTTGTCGGCCGCGAACCAGGTGCGGGTCTTCTTCATGCCGCCGAAAGGCCGGACCGCGACGCGCCCGCTGGGCTCGCGGCTCCAGGGACAGCCCCAATGCTCCAGGCGCAGCAGCTCCTGCGGAGCTTCCTTCACGAAAGCTTCGACCGCGTCCTGATCGCAGAGCCAGTCGCCGCCCGAGATGGTGTCGTAAGCGTGCTCGTCCAGGCTGTCCTCGGGCAGGGCCACTCCGGCCGCGCCGCCTTCGGCGGAGACGGTGTGGCTTCGCATCGGGTAGACCTTCGAAACCACGGCCACGCTGAGCCCGGGATCCGTTTCGGAGACCGCGATGGCGGCGCGCAAGCCCGCTCCGCCGCCGCCGACCAGCAGGACGTCGTGAGAAGAGATATCCAGCATAGTGCCGCGCGAAATAATACGTCCATTAGTGAAGGCGTTTCAAGCAAGGGCTTCGAAATATAGTTTCAACAGGCCATCCGGCCGAGCGAGGCGAGCCACGGCGCTGTGCCGATTCCCGGTCCTCAGAAGTCGTCCTCCAGGCGCGGGGCCCGTTTTCTCCTCCTGCACAGGCTCTCCTTCTGATCGCTTTCGCAGGCAATGCCCATCGCCGAGCCCGGATTGCTTCTTAGGTTCCTTTAGGTTCGTCTAGGTTCGTTCAGTCCGGCTCAAAAAAAGACGCACTGATTCCACATGACTTACCGAATTCGAGGTCGCGGGAGTTTAGGTTCGTTTAGGTTCGTTTTAGGTTCGTTTTTTGCTATTTTTGTTGATTCTAAACAGCTTCTTAGGTTCGTTTTTGCAATTTTTCACCCGGGGGGAGGGGGGGCGCCCCGACCACGCCGAGGGGCGCTCGAGCCGCTTGGAGACCCTCGTACCTCGGCACGTTTTAAACAACTCTCTTCTTTTCTTACATATTCCGGCTTCGTTGGTTGTGCCTTCCCGCGCCTTTCCAGCCTTGGGCCGCTGGCGCAGGCGAAGCCGCAGCGTCTGCCGAGCGTTCCTCAGGTGCCACACGAGGGGCAGCATACTCAACAGGGTAACGCATGAAAATGAGACAGTGGCGACTTGGATACTGACACGTCTGCTCTATTTTCTGGCCGTGTTTTGTTGACGTTACTCGCTGAATCGGGCGGAGAACGGGAAGCCCATCTGGAAGATCGAGTCAATCTTGCACACAAGAGACCAGAGGCGAGAGACAAGAGACCAGAGACGAGCCACCAAGCACCGGTGGGTGGCGCATACATCGCCCTGTGAAGTATGCGACTGACGGCAGGAGAAGCGAGCGCTGGCCCGGGGGGAAGGCACGGCCACGACCACCAGGCCGCTAGGCTAAGCAGTTGGTGGCGGAGGCCTTCGGGCTGAACCCGAGTGGAGGGAGTGGAGGAGTACCCGGCGCCGGGTTTGAGGGGCGCGTCCAGGCCTCCCCAGGGTTGTCACCTCCCGCGAAAGCGGGGGTCCAGTTCCGATTGCCAAAACTGAATTCACGCTTCCGCGGGAACGACCAGCGGGCAAGGGGCTTCCGGACAGACGCCGGCGGGAATCCCGTCCTTCGAGGCGGAACTCACCCGAGTGGCGCGGCGGCTGTGGGTCATGATCCGCCAGGGCGAGCGCGAGGCGCGCCGGGAGCTGAAACGCTATGAGCCTAGCCTAGCTCCGAAGCCCGCGCACGTCCAACTGGCGCTCGAGCTGGAGGTGGACGGATCGGGAAGCGGCCTTCGCGGCCGAGGGCCGGTTGGCGGAGGCGAGCGAGCATTGCGCGGCTGCTGGCGGCGCGTTATCTGGAGCGGCTGGACGTGCGGACGGGGTGCGGGAACTGGAGCATGGGAAGTAAGGAGGGCACAGCTCGGAACTGTGCCCCTTCACAGGTTGTGACGACTTTCCTCAGATTACGGCTTCGGTGCGTTGGGCGAGACCGAGCTGGTCGGAGCGTCCTGTTCAGTCTCCTCGGGGGTCGCCTTCTGGGGCGTCGCTCCACCGAGCACACGGAGGTAATCCACCACGCACCACTTGTGATAATCCTTCAAGCGGTTTCCCTGGGCGGGCATAACGGTGTTGCCGGCGCTGATAATCGCGAACAGCTCGCCATCCTTCAGCGGCTTCAGGGTGGCAGGTTTCGTGAGATCGGGAGGCGACAATTTCATCTCCTCTGCAAGGTCGCCCTTTCCCGTGCCGTCCTCGCCGTGGCACATGGCACATTGAGAAAGAAATATCTTCTTGCCCCGGCTGGCAGACACGTCCGTAATGCGCACCGGGTTCTTGCGCGCGGCATCCTCAGGGGAGATCTTGAAGTCGTGTGCCACCTGAGCCACGGCACCCGGGGCCGCGCCCGCAGGGGGAACCGGTTGTTGCTGTGGTTGATCAGCTTGCTTTGCCCAGAACGCCGTGCAACTTAAGAGCACCAAGAGTCCGAACGCAGATTTCAGTGACATGGTCGTTCACCTCCCGTTTAATGATATCGGCGTGGTTTGCTGGAAAAGCTGTGACGCGAGTCACAGGTTAGTCATTACATTTTCGAAATCCCGGGATCGCCGGCGCCTTGCCGGGCCGAGGTTGACAGTTCAGGGTTCCCATCTCAAGGACCGAGGCCTGCCGAGGCGCGGGGCGGGCCTCGCCTCCCCTGTGACCCAGATCACATCCGACCGGCGGGCTATGAAAGTAGCTTGGTGCGTCTGCGGCAACGGGACCGTGCGCTACTTGACGGCGGCCGGACCAGGATATAGAGTCTCGAATCAGTCTCTGGTGACTGGGTCGCGTACGGCATCCCGGAGAGCCCTGAGGTGAAGCAATGAACGAGAACGATCATCCCAAGGGAGCTCTGCTCCTGATGTTTGGTTATCTCGCCCTGCTGGCCTTCATGTGGGTCAATATCTACCTCCATCTGTTCGGGCGAGGGTGGCCGCAATGAAACAGGGAACCACCATCTACCTTTACGAGCTGGCTTGGATTCTGCCGAGTGTGGCCATTCCCGTCGGCATGCTGGTGGCCCTGCTGGTGACGGCTTTCGGCGCCCACATCCACATGCCCGGCATGGTCGGGCGGGTGAATCCCAACAAAGTCGATAGCAGTCCGCCCTTCGATCGTCCCGGGCTGGTCCAACTGGCGCCGGGCCGCTACGAAGTGAACATGGTGGCGCAGACGTGGTCGTTCAACCCCAACGAGATCCACGTCCCGGCGGGATCGGATGTTACCTTCGTGGCCACCAGCCGCGACGTGGTTCACGGCTTCTTCATCCCCCGCACGGCCACGAACATCATGCTGATCCCGGGACAGATCGCGCGCATCACGGCTCACTTCGACCATCCCGGCACCTATCCGTTCTTCTGCCACGAATATTGCGGTCTGTTGCACCACATGATGGCAGGCCAGATTGTCGTGGAGCCTGAGCAGACGAGCGCTAGCGCAGGAGGTCAGTAGCCATGCCCACCGTGAACGGCGCCTCTGTGGCGCGGGCCGGGGACGCCTTTCAAACTGAATACAGCGTGACGCGAGCCTACCTGCTAGTGGCGCTGGTGGCGCTTTTCGGTGGCGTCCTGACCGGCCTCTTCCAGGGTCTGGAGCACGCGGGCGTGAATCTGTATCCGCACCTGACCCCGGTGGTGCAGTCCTACTACCAGGGGCTCAGCATTCACGGGGTACTGAACGCTTTGGTTTGGACCACTTTTTTTATCAGCGGCTTTCTTCCCTTTGTGCTGATTCACTCGCTGGGCCGGCCGCTGGCCAACCGGCGCTTGGCCTGGGGCGCTTTCTGGCTGATGCTGGCCGGGCTCGTCGCGGCGGCCATACCGCTCCTGGCCAATGCCGCCACCGTGCTGTTCACCTTCTACCCGCCCATGAAGGCGCATTGGGCGTTCTACGTGGGGTTGACCCTGGTGGTGGTGGCCACCTGGCTGGTCACGTTGAATCTCGTCCTTACCTATCGAGCCTGGCGGCGGGAGCATCGCGGCGAGCGCATCCCGCTGCCGGCCTTCATGTGCCTGATTACGTTCGTGATGTGGACCATCGCCTCGCTCGGCATCGCCGCCGAAATGCTATTCATGATGATCCCCTGGTCACTCGGCCTGGTCCAGGGCACCGACGCGCTCATGGCACGGGTGCTCTTCTGGTACACCGGCCACCCGATCGTCTACTTCTGGCTGCTGCCGGCCTATATCTCCTGGTACGTCTTTGTGCCCCGCCAGGCCGGCGGACGGCTTTACAGCGATCCGCTGGCGCGGGTGTCGTTCATCATGTTTCTGGTGCTCTCCACCCCGCTCGGCTTCCATCACCAGTTCGCCGATCCCGGCATCAGCGAAGCCTGGAAATTCGTCCACGCCCTGATCACCTTCGCCGTCTTCTTCCCCAGCCTGATGACATTCTTCAACGTCGTGGCCTCGCTCGAGAGCGGAGGCCGCGCGCACGGCGCCCATGGCTGGGTCTCGTGGATCTTCAAGCTGCCCTGGGGCGATCCTTCGCTGGCCTGCCAGGTGCTGGCCATGTTCACCTTTACGTTCGGCGGGATCGGCGGACTGATCAACGGCTCGGCCAACCTGAATCTGCTGGTTCACAACACCGCCTGGATCGTGGGTCATCTGCACCTCACCATCGGCACGGCGGCGAGCTTGACCTATATCGGAATCACCTACTGGCTGGTGCCCGTACTCTGGGGCCGTGAGCTCTGGAGCCGCCGGCTGGCGCTCGCGCAGGCGTGGCTGTGGGCTTTCGGGATGCTGATCTTCTCGCACTCGCTGCACGCTGCGGGTCTGCTGGGCATGCCGCGGCGGACCATGATCAGCGCCGCCCCTTATATTCAGCCGGGATGGCCCCACTACATGAAGCTGACGGGGATCGGCGGAACCATCCTGTTTGTCAGCGCCCTGCTCTACTTCCTCAATATGGTTCTTACGATGACGGCGTCGCGCCGGGCGGTCCAGCCCGTTCCGGAATTTGCCGAGGCCATCTCGGGGGCGGAGGAAGCGCCGTCTTTCCTGGACAGCTTCCCCATTTGGCTCTCAGCTAGCGCCGGGCTCATCATCGTGGCCTACGGGCCCACGCTCTACCGCCTGCTGATGACCACCACCTACGACAGCCCCGGCTTCCGCGTGTGGTGAAAAAGGTCAGAAGAGCTGCGGAGAGATGGTTGTCCAGGAAGACGAATCGCTCACCCCAGAGGGCGGAGAGCGGCGCGAGAAGGGCTAAGATTCTGCCAGGCCTAGCAGCGCGGTCTTATTTGGAATAAGCAGGGTGGAGCCCTTGACGGCTACCAGTTGCCGATGCCTGAATTCACTGAGAGTGCGGGTTACCGTTTCCCGCGAGGCCCCGATCATCTGGCCAATCTCGTCGTGAGTCATCGTGAGTCTGAGCAGGATGCCTTGTCTGGTTTCCTGCCCGCCGGCCGACGCCTCGAGCAGAAATCGCGCCAGCTTCTGCGTGGCCGAGTGCGTCAGGCCTAGCGAACGGATCTGCTCGCAGGCCACTTGGTAGCTTCCGCTGAGTTGTTGCGCGGCATGAAGAGAGGCCTCGGCGTGCCGGCTTAGGAATCTGAGAAAGTCATCCCGCCGCATGAAGTTCACCTGGCTGGGCTCCACGGTTTCGGCAGTAGCTTGATAGGCCTGACCCGAGACGACCGCATGCAGCCCCATGACCTCACCGGCCTGGACAATCCGCAGGATCACGGTCTTCCCTTCACTGGAGGCCATGGAGAGTTTCACGCGCCCCTTACAAAGCAGAAAGACCCCCCGCGGCGCCTCTTGCTCGACGAAGAGAATCGCGCCCTTCGGGTACCCGCTGGTGAATCGGATGGAATCCAATGCGGCCAGCGAAGCCTTCGGCAGGCTGCAAAAGAATCCCTTCCCCTTCAGAGTGCAGTTCTCGCAACTTCCGGTCAGTTCCAGGCCATAGGGTGAGTGCATATTACCCCCGGTCGCGGGTCGTGCCGCTTCCATTCGATTCCTGCTGAATCCGGTCGATAATGAATCTGGTCACCAGGGAGCGGCTTTCAAGGCTGGCTCCCTGGCGGAACAAGGACCTCAGCAGGTCTCTACCGTCGGCATCAACAAAGGTGACGTCGGTCAGGTCAACCACCACGGGCTGCCCTGGATTGCTCTTCTTGAGGTCACTCCAACTTACCTTGAGTTCGTTTACCCACGGTCCGATGATCTTGCCATCCAGCTTGAGCCTGGCAAGGTCAGATTTTTGATCCAGCGTGATTCTCAACATCTCGATTGGGCCTTACCTGTTTCGCTAAGCCCGCCGGACCCCCCAGCAGGGATTGCCGGAGCTCCTTCACCTGAGGGGTTGGTCCAGCGGTAGCATCCCAGCCGAGGATATCGGAGCGCTTCAGTAGCTTACCCCAGCGCCTGCCGATCCCTCGTAGCTCCGTTCCGGTGCCCCGCGTGCGAGAGGCATGGAAAGGGCCAAAGCTTCTCGGAGTCCCCTACCTATTGGCGGAGTATGATTTGAGGCTGGCTTCGAGAGCGGGTTCGCAGGTCACAGCCTAGGGTGACGACGATCACATTTCGTCAGGCTGACGAAATACGGTCAAAGTCCCTGCGGGTGATGCCGAGTTTTCGGAGCTTGGAGTTTAAGGTCGTCCGTTTCAAGCCCAGGCGGGCGGCCGCGCCCTCTGGACCTGCAATTACGCCTCTGGTTTCGCGAAGCACCCGAAGGATGTGTTCCCGTTCGGCGGCTTCGAGGGTGGAAAGGGTCGTGGGAGGGTGCTCGATTCCTTCGCCGCCGCCCAACTCGGCGAGCGGCACGCGCAACACCGGGGTGCGCGACAGAATCACCGCTCTCTCCATCAGGTTCTCTAGTTCACGGACGTTTCCCGGCCAGTGCCATCGCTCCAGAGATTGCATCGTCTCAGGGGGAATGATCTCAATCTGCCGATTCATTCGCCGGGCGTGCTTCTGTACAAAGTGGTGCACCAGAATGGGGATGTCCTCGCGACGTTCCCGCAAGGACGGAACGTGGACGGGGAACACCCTGAGCCGGTAGTAGAGGTCGCTACGGAATTGGTGATCCTTCACCATCCGGGCCAAGTCTCGGTTCGTGGCTGCGATCAGGCGAACATCGACCGGGATGGTCCGCGTACTTCCCAGGCGCTCGAATTCCTTTTCCTGCAGAGCGCGCAGGAGTTTGGGTTGTAGCTCCAGGGGGATGTCGCCAACCTCGTCCAGAAAGAGGGTGCCCTGGTGGGCGAGTTCCAGGCGTCCGATCTTCTGAGAGATGGCGCCAGTAAAAGCGCCCTTCTCATGGCCAAAGAGTTCGCTTTCCAACAGACCGCTGGGGATAGCGGCGCAGTTCAGCTTCACAAATGTCCGCTCCTGCCGCCCGCTCAGGTGATGGATAGCCCGCGCGATCAGCTCCTTGCCAGTCCCGGTTTCGCCTAGAATCAACACCGTGGCCTCTGTGGGGGCGACGGTCTCGATCTGGCTGAGGACGCGCTTGAGCGCCGCGCTCTCACCGACGATCTCTTCGAAGTTGTACTCGGTCCGAAGCTCCTCCTCGAGGTAGGCCTTCTCTTCGACCAAGCGGTCCTTCAATTCCGCCATCTGGCGAAAGGCCTCCGCATTGTCGAGAGCCAAAGCAACCTGGTTGGCGACGTGCGTCAAGGCGTGGACGTCCCGTTCGCCGAAGGCGGATTCCCGTTGGCTGGCCACCGCCAACGCCCCCAGGGGTCTGCTGCGGTTCACGAGAGGCACCCAGCAGACCGACCGGATCCCGCGCTCGCTCCATTGCCGGACGGTCTCAGGTGCGAAACGATTCGCCGAGGTCTCCAGTTGATTCAGCAGGAGGGGCTCGCGGGACGTAAACACCTGGCCGGCCGGCGTGCTTTCCACCGGGATCAGCGTTCCTTCCCCGGGCAGCTCCCGGCCGCCCGGCGAACTGAGGATGTGGAGGCGCAACTTTCCCGTGGCCGGGTCGTAGAGCACCAGGCCGGAGTAGTCGTGGGCGACCACCTGATGAAGGCTGGCCGTGATGGCGGCAAAAAGCCGGCGAATGTCGCGGTTGGCAATCAGGGTGTTCGTCACCTGCAGCAGCAGCGCCTCTTCGGCTTGCTTCCGCTCGGTGAAGTCCCGGGTGACCTTGGAGAACCCTTGAAGCTGGTCTTGTTCATCACGCAACGCGGTAATAATGACGTTCGCCCAAAATCTCGAACCGTCCTTGCGTTGGCGCCATCCCTCGTCCTCACATCGCCCTTGAGCCGCGGCGATCTGTAGTTCATGTTCAGGCTTGTGACGCTCAAGATCTTCCTGGGTGTAGAAGCGCGAGAAGTGCTGGCCTATGATCTCGTCGGCCCTATAGCCCTTGATCCGCTCCGCGCCCGGACTCCAGCTTGCGACCCGGCCCTCGCGATCAAGCGTAAAGATCGCATAGTCCTTGACGCTCTCTACCAGCGTCCGCAGACGCTCTTCGCTCAGCCGTAAGGCTGCCAGAGCTTGCTTGCGCTCGGAGATGTCGCGTACGACAGCAATCACGAGCTTCTCGCCGTTCACGAGGACGGGATTCAGCATGATATCGACAGGAACTTCCGTGCCGTCCTTGCGGCGGGCAAATAACTCCAAGCCGGCGCCCATGGGCCGCTGCCGGGGCTGCTGGTGATAAGTCTGCCTGTGAGCACCGTGTTTTGCCTGGAAGCGGCCCGGAATCAGAAGCTCCACGGGCTGTCCCATCAGCTCCTCCCGCCCAAATCCAAACAGCTTCTCGGCTTGGTTATTCACGCGTACGATCTGGCCGGCGGCATTGGTGACGACAATGCCGTCGGGGAGGGACTCGAAGAGCTGCTCAAACATAGCTGCCGTTCCGCCGCCTGGAGAGCGGTCCTCGCGCAAAGGCGCTGCGGTGTCGGCCGGAATCGTTGCCACGAAATAGATATACCACGACTTATGTCCTGTGAGCCGGGTCACAGTGGCGCGTGGCTGGCATCACAGCTTCGTGGGTCGGAGAGATTAGCCTGATAGCGACGGGCGGAGTTTCCGGAAGTGGGAACCGGGCCCGGTCCGACGCGAGGTAAGCGCCATGGTAAACATCAGTAGGATTGTGTGTCCCGTGGATTTCTCGGAATACTCAACGAAGGCCTATGACTATGCCTATTCTCTGGCAAAGCACTACCATGCCAAGTTGTTGGTGGAGCACGTGGTCCAGCCTTTACCTGCGGCGTACCCCTATTATGCCTTTCCGGAGGCGACGCTGCAGACCTCATGGTCCCGCCTGATCGGCGAGGCTGAGCAAGGGCTGCAGCAGCTCGTGAGTTCCCACGCTCGAAACGGGTTACAGCCGCAATGTATCGTGCGGCAAGGCATGCCTTGCGAGACGATCCTGGCTCTTGCCGAGGAAGAGTCGGCGGATCTGATTGTGATGGGAACGCATGGCCGCCGCGGGCTCGACCGATGGACGATGGGCTCAGTAACGGAGAAAGTCGTGCGCAAGGCGCGCTGTCCCGTGCTGGCCGTCCGCAAGCCGGCCCACGATTTCGTCGAACCCGGCGACACGTCGGAACCTGTTCACCTGCGCAAGATCCTCCTCGCCACAGACTTCTCGGACCACGCCGCCAGCGCCTTAGGCTACGCGCTCTCCCTTGCCGGGGAGTACCATGCCGAGCTAACCTTGCTTCACGTCCTCGAGGATCTCGGCACAGGCAAGAATCTGCAGGAACGAACCGGGGTCGCGGTGAGCCAGTTGGAGAAGTCGGTGCCCGCAGATATCCTCCCCACGTGCGTCGTGAAGTCCCTGGTGCGGATTGGCAAACCCTACCAGGAGATCATCCAGCTCGCCCAAGAGGAAGAGAGCGACCTCGTTATCCTGGGGGTTCGAGGCCGCAACGCCTTGGACTTGGCCCTGTTCGGATCGACCACTCATCGCGTGATTCAGCTCGGCGCCTGTCCGGTCTTGGCGATCCACATCTGAACGACATTCAACGAAGGACTGAGGCGCGATCTCGGTTTTCCCCGTCAGCTAGTAGCGCCCGGCCATGAGGATCGATATAATTCCGGACGGGCTCCTTTGAGGCGCCACCCTCTGCTCCGGGTTTCATGAACCAGCCGCCCAACCCAGTTGCCGAACCAGTTCATGACATCCTGCGTGGCCGCGGCCATCCCCTTGACGTCTTCTTCGCGCCCAGGACGGTAGCGGTGGTGGGCGCCAGCAGCGCGGCGAATAGCGTCGGTCAGACCATCCTGGGAAACCTCCTGAATTATCCCTTTGGCGGCACAGTCTTTCCGATCAATCCCAAACGCCAAGAAGTCCTGGGAATCAGAACTTACCCCGACGTCGCTTCCACTCCCTCGGCTGTCGATCTCGCCATCATCGCCACGCCGGCGGCGACCGTACCCGCCATCGTGGGGGAGTGCACCGACGCCGGCGTTAAAGGGGCCATCATCATCTCCGCGGGCTTCAAAGAGATCGGAACCGCCGGAGCGGAGCTTGAAACCCAGATCCTTGCCAACGCGCGTAGGGGCAGAATGCGCGTCATCGGGCCGAACTGCCTCGGTCTGATGAGTCCTGTGACCGGTCTCAATGCTACCTTCGCGTCCGGCATGGCGCGGCCGGGCAACGTGGCGTTCATTAGCCAGAGCGGAGCCTTGTGCACGGCGATCCTCGACTGGAGCGCACAGGAGTTTGTTGGTTTCAGCGCCTTCATTTCGATCGGCTCGATGCTCGATGTCGGCTGGGGTGACCTGATCGGCTATCTTGGGGACGATCCGCGAACGCGGAGCATCATTCTCTACATGGAGTCGATCGGCGATCCCCGATCTTTCCTATCGGCGGCGCGCCAAGTAGCGCTCAGCAAACCGATCATTGTCATCAAGGCTGGGCGCAGCGACGCCGCCGCCCGGGCTGCGGCGTCCCATACCGGCGCCCTTGTGGGAAGCGACGACGTGCTCGACGCCGCCTTCCGCCGGGTGGGAGTTCTGCGGGTCAACAGTGTCTCTGACCTGTTCGACATGGCGGAAGTGCTCGCCAAGCAACCCCGTCCCAAAGGACCGCGTCTGGCCATCGTCACAAACGCTGGCGGCCCGGGAGTGCTGGCGACCGACGCGCTTATCAATCTCGGAGGCGAGCTGGCGCCGTTGGCCGACACGACAGTCAACTCGCTCAACAGACTCCTGCCGCCGCATTGGAGTCACGGCAACCCCGTCGATATTCTGGGAGACGCCGGCGTCGAACGTTATGTGAAAGCGGTCGAGGTGGTGTCGAAAGACCCGAATTGTGACGGTCTGCTGGTTGTTCTAGCGCCCCAGGGACTGACCGATCCCACGGCGGTCGCCGAAAGCTTGAAACCCTACGCCAAGCTCGAGGGAAAGCCGATCCTGACAAGTTGGATGGGGGGCGCGCAGGTGGCGGCTGGCCGGACCATCCTGAATTGTGTTGATATCCCAACCTTTGCCTATCCGGATACCGCCGTCCGCGCTTTTCAGTACATGTGGCGTTACAGTTACAACCTGCGAGGTATTTACGAGACGCCTCGGCTTGTAAGCGACGCGGCCAGCGGTTCGCCCGAGCGGATGTTGAGTACGGCCTTGATCCAGAAGGTGCGGTCCAGCGGGCGGACGACCCTGACGGAATTCGAGTCCAAGCAGCTCCTCCGGACCTACGGCATTCGCACGGTTGAGACCCGCGCGGCCGTAAGCGAGAACGAGGCCGCGGCCTTGGCGGCCGAGATCGGCTATCCCATCGTTCTGAAGCTGCTCTCTGAGACCATCACTCACAAGACGGATGTGGGGGGCGTGCGGCTGAACCTCTGCGATGAAGCTGCCGTGCGCGCCGCCTATCGGGCCATCGAGTCGTCGATTTTCGAGAGAGTCGGACGCGACAGTTTTCAGGGCGTCACGGTCCAGCCTATGGTCAGGACCGAAGGCTACGAGGTGATTGTCGGCAGTTCCTTGGACCCGCAATTCGGGCCGGTGCTGCTTTTTGGGGCCGGGGGACAACTAGTGGAAGTATTCAAGGACCGGGCGCTGGCTTTGCCGCCCCTGAACACGACCCTGGCGCGCCGCATGATGGAACAGACCCGCATCTTCAAGGCGCTGCACGGCGCCCGAGGCGGCAAGGTCGTGAACTTCGGCGCCCTAGAGCAGCTTCTGGTGCGCTTCAGTCAGCTTGTCCTGGAGCACCGGGCAATTCGGGAGGTGGACATCAATCCGTTGCTGGTGTCCGGTGAGGGAGCGATTGCGCTTGACGCCCGGGTGCTCCTGCATGACCCCGGGCTCGATGAAGCACGGCTACCCCGGCCTGCCATCCGGCCCTATCCGAGTCAATACGTCGCCGATTCCGTTCTGAAGGATGGCAGGACGGTAACGGTGCGCCCCATCCGGCCGGAGGATGAGCCTCTGATGGTGAAGTTTCATGAATCCCTCTCCGAGCGCACGGTCTACCTACGGTATTTTCACCTGCTCTCCCTCGATTACCGCGTGACCCATGAGCGGTTGACGCGCATTTGCTTTGTGGATTACGACCGCGAGATGGTGCTGGTGGCTGAGCATGTGGGTGCCGGAGCGGAAAGGGAGATCGTAGCCGTTGGACGCTTTAACCGGACAACGTCCGGCGATGAGGCGGAGACTGCCGTCTTGGTTCGAGATTCCTTCCAGAGCCTGGGCCTCGGAACGCAGATCCTGCGCCGCCTTGTTGACTTCGCCCGCCAGGAAAAGATCCACCGTCTCACCGCCGAAACCCTGGGCGAGAATGTGGAAATGCAACAGATCTGCCGGAAGCTCGGATTTCAGCTTTACTGGTCCGCCGACCGCACGACGGTCCGTGGTGTGATGGAACTATAGGCTCGTCGCGAACGGCCCAGACGGAGGCTCAAAGAGCCGATGTCGGGCGGGAGAGTACTTCTGTCGGTGATGGCGGAGTCGCGAGCGATGGGCAGCCCGAAGTCAAGAGAGGGGCGAAGATGAACTGCTGCCTGGCGGCGACGCCTTCTGCCCGCGAGCGCCCTCCAGAATCTTGATCATGGAACTCAACCAGGCTTTGACCTTTTCTTCCGTCGCCTCGCGGGTTCCTTGACGTTCCAGGACGTCGATGGTTTCCCCTTCCGCATTGAGCGGAATATGGTGGCAGGGGATTTTTTCGTCGAGGCGTTCCTTCGGTACCAGGGCGGTCAGGAGGCATTCACTGCAAGGATGACTTCGATTGCGGTCACCGAAATTCAAGCAGGTCGGCGAATCCTGAAACAGAGACCCAGGAAGGCCGGTCGCCAGGTCCATGTGAATGTACCGGCCTTTACTGATGAATTCTTGTTCAGTTTTGAGAACCTCAAGAACATCCCGCTCGTCGGTCGCCATCCCCAGAGTCCCTATTCTTTGCGGACGCAACTTTGACAGAGCTCCCAACCTGCTGCCGTGATCGAGCTCACGTTTCCGGGTGACGATCGTCACGGCAGTGGAATGGAAGCATCGCCACTCTCTGTTCCCCTCTCTAAACCGAAGTCCGCAGGGCGTAGGAGCTCAGGACGCGCATGTAGTTGGCGCGCTCGAAGGCGGACGGATTTGCCACGGATCGCATGGCCATGCTGCCTCGCATCTGGCGGATCGATTCATATTCGTGCTCTTCCATCCACCGCCTGAGGTCCTCGAGAATTCTCTCGAAGTGACCTGTGCCATTCTTGAGCAGCGCGGACGTCATCATCGCGACCTTGGCGCCGGCCATTACGGCCTTAAGCGCGTCCTCGGCGGTGTGAACCCCCCCGGTGACAGCCAGGTCAGCCCGGATGTTCCCGTAAAGGATGGCCACCCAGTGCAAGCGCAGAAGGAGCTCGTAGGAGTCGCTGAGCGCGAGATTGGGCACCACCTCGAGGTTCTCCAGGTCGAAATCCGGCTGGTAGAAGCGGTTGAAGAGTACTAGGGCGCTGGCGCCGGCTTCGTCGAGTTGGCTCGCCATGTTGGCCGTGGCGCTGAAGTAGGGGCTTAGCTTGACGGCGATCGGGATCCGCACGCTGGTTCTGACTTCGCGCACGAGGTCGCAATACGTGCGCTCGACCTCAGCGGAAGTGACTTCAGCCCGGGTGGGAATGAAATAGATATTCAGTTCCAGCGCGTCGGCGCCGGCCTGCTCCATCCTCCGAGCATACTTCGTCCAGCCGCCCGGGGACGATCCGTTGAGACTGGCGATGATCGGGATCTGGACGGCCCGCTTGACCCGGTACAGGTGCTCGAGATAGCCGTCGGGCCCGCGGTTGTACCAGTTCAGTTCGGGCAGATAGGTCAAGGACTCGGGGAAGCTCTCGGTTCCGGCGCCGAGAAAGCGGTCGAGTTCGTGGCTCTCCAGATCGATCTGTTCCTCGAACAGCGAATGAAGCACCACCGCCGCTGCGCCCGCGTCCTCGATCTTGCGAACGTTGCCAAGGTCCTCGGTCAGAGGAGATGCTGAAGCCACCAACGGATTCCTGAGGTTCAGGCCAAGATAGGTCGTGGTAACGTCAATCATGACTCTCCTCCCTCTTCGCGCCGGAAGCGGACGCCGTGGCCAGCTCTTCATAAGCGCGCCAGCGCTGGTTCACATCCTCCCGGGCAAGCTCGAGCAAGCGCTTGGCTTCCTCGGGGTTACTGTGGGTGAGCATGGTGTAGCGAGTCTCGTTGTAGATGTACTTCTCTAAGGGGATCGACGGCGCCCGGGAGTCCAGATGCAGCGGATTCTGTCCCTCCTTGACCAAGTCGGGATTGTAGCGCAACAGCGGCCAGTAACCCGACTGCACCGCGGCCTTCTGCTGCTCGAGCCCGAAAGCCAGATCGTAGCCGTGAGCGATGCAATGGCTGTAGGCGAGGATCAGCGACGGCCCGTCAAAGGCTTCCGCCTCCGAGAAGGCCTTGATCGTATGGGTATCGTTGCCGCCCATGGCGACGCGCGCCACGTAGACGTTGCCATAGCTCATGGCCATCATGGCCAGATCCTTCTTCGGCCGCGTCTTGCCGCCGGCGGCGAACTTGGCCACCGCCGCCCGCGGGGTTGACTTGGACATCTGGCCGCCCGTGTTCGAGTAGACTTCGGTATCCAGCACCAGAATATTGACGTTCGCCCCCGAAGCCAGCACGTGATCGAGCCCGCCGTAACCGATGTCGTACGCCCAGCCGTCGCCGCCCACGATCCACACACTCTTGCGGACGAGGGCATCGGCGACCGCCATCAGGTCGCGGGCTTCGGGCGTCTTCACCGCCGCCAGCCTCTCCTTTAACACCTTCACGCGCTCCCTCTGCGCGGCAATGCCAGCCGGATGCGACTGGTCGCCGCACGCCAGCTCGTAAGCGAGATCGGTACCCAGCTGTGCGGAGAGCTGTTGAACCAGGTGACGCGCGTAGTCCGCCTGCTTGTCGAGAGCCAGACGGATGCCCAGGCCAAACTCGGCGTTATCCTCAAAAAGCGAGTTCGACCAGGCCGGTCCGCGCCCTTCGGGATTGACGGTGTACGGCGTGGTCGGCAGGTTTCCGCCATAAATCGACGAGCATCCGGTGGCGTTGGCAATCAGCGCTCGGTCTCCAAACAATTGGGTCAGCAGCTTGATGTACGGAGTCTCGCCGCAACCCGCACACGCTCCGGAGAATTCAAACAAGGGCTGCAGCAGCTGGACGTCCTTGACCTGGCCCAGGCTCAGAACCCCGTGATCGGGCTCAGGCAGCTTGAAGAAGAAATCCCAATTGGTACGTTCCTGGTCGCGGATGGGGAGCTGCGGAGACATGTTGATGGCCTTGTGCTTCACCTCGCTCTTGCTTTTCGCGGGACAGACTTCCACGCACAGCTTGCAGCCGGTGCAATCCTCGGGCGCCACCTGCAGGGTATAGCGCGCCTCCTTCATATCCTTCCAGCGTGCGGAGGCCGACTTGAACGTTGCGGGCGCGCCCTGCAAGTGCTCGGGCGAATAAACCTTGGCGCGGATCACCGAGTGCGGGCACACCATCACGCATTTCCCGCACTGGATGCACAAGACTTCATCCCACACCGGAATCTCGAGGGCGATATTGCGCTTTTCCCATTGCGAAGTTCCGGTTGGAAAGGTTCCGTCGGGCGGCAGGGCGCTGACCGGCAGGGAATCGCCGTCGCCGGCAATGATGCGGGCCGTCACTTTCTGGACGAAATCAGGTGCACCGTCCGGGACCGGGGCCAGAAGGTCGAAGCCGCTCGAAACCTGGGCGGGCACCTTGACCTCATAGAGATGGTCCAAGGTCTGATCCACCGCGGCAAAGTTCTTCGCCACCACCGCCTCGCCGCGCTTGCCGTAGGTCTTCTCGATCGACTTCTTGATGGCCGCGATCGCCTCCTCGCGCGACAGGACGCCGCTGATGGCGAAAAAGCAGGTCTGCATCACGGTGTTGATGCGCCGACCCATTCCGGCCTGCTGCGCCACGGTAACGGCGTCGATCACAAAAAAGCGCAGCCGTTTCGTAATGATCTGCTGCTGAACGGCGCGCGGCAGGTGATCCCACACTTCGTCTGGCCCGTAGGGGCTGTTGAGCAGGAAAGTCGCCCCCGGCTCGGCGGCGCTGAGCGGGTCCAGCCGTTCCAGGAAAGTGAACTGGTGACAAGCTACAAAACTGGCCTGGCTGATGAGGTAGGTCGAATGGATCGGCTTGGGTCCAAAGCGCAGATGGGAGATGGTGACCGACCCCGCCTTCTTGGAATCGTAAACGAAGTAGCCCTGGGCGTAGTTCCCCGTGTCCTCGCCGATGATCTTGATGGAATTCTTGTTGGCGCCCACCGTCCCGTCGGACCCGAGACCGTAGAAGATGGCGCGAACAGTCTCCGGGCTCTCGGTCGAAAAGCTGGGGTCGTAGGCCAAGCTCGTGTGGGTGACATCGTCGTGGATCCCGATGGTGAAGTGATTCGCCGGCCTTGAAACCCGCAGTTCGTCAAAAACACCCTTGATCATGGCGGGGTTGAATTCTTTGGACGAGAGTCCGTAGCGGCCGCCGGTCACTAGCGGCATTGTTTGGGGCCGCGCGCCGTCCTCGCGGCTCATCGACTCGTGGAGCGCGGTGACCACATCCTGGTAGAGGGGCTCGCCGGTGGCTCCGGGTTCCTTGGTGCGATCCAGAACCGCCAGCTTCTGGACGCTGGGCGGCAAGGCTGCGACAAAGTGAGGGATGGAGAACGGCCGGTAAAGGTGGACCTTGAGCACACCGACCTTCTCGCCCCGGGCGTTCAGGTGTTCCACGGTCTCCTGGACCGCCTCGGCGCCCGAACCCATCAGCACGATCACCCGCTCGGCGTCGGGCGCGCCGAAGTAGTCGAAGAGATGATACTGGCGGCCCGTGATGCCCACGAACCGGTCCATGACGTTCTGCACGATCGTGGGGCAGGCTAGGTAGTAGGGGTTGACGGCCTCCCGCGCCTGAAAGTAGACATCCGGATTCTGCGCCGTGCCCCGAAGCAAAGGCCGGTCCGGCGAGAGCGCGCGGGCGCGATGCGCCCGAACCAGGTTCTCGTCGATCATGGCCCGAAGGTCATCGGCGGTGAGTTGCTCCACCTTGTCGACTTCGTGAGAGGTGCGGAAGCCGTCGAAGAAGTGCAAGAAGGGCACGCGCGCTTCGAGGGTGGCGGCCTGCGCGAGGACGGCGAAATCCATCACCTCCTGGACGCTGTTCGAGGCCAGCAGGGCGAAGCCGGTGCTGCGGGTCGCCATCACGTCGCTGTGATCGCCGAAGATGGAAAGCGCGTGGGTGGCCAGCGTGCGCGCCGCCACGTGAATTACCGCCGAGGTCAACTCGCCGGCGATCTTGTACATGTTCGGGATCATCAACAGCAGGCCCTGCGAGGCGGTAAAGGTGGTAGCCAGGGAACCAGCCTGCAGGGCCCCGTGCAGCGCGCCGGCCGCTCCTCCCTCGCTCTGCATCTCCACCACCTTCGGCACATGACCCCAGAGGTTGGGCTGGCCTTCGGCAGCCCACTGGTCCGCCCATTCGCCCATCGGAGAGGATGGGGTGATGGGATAGATCGCAATCACCTCATTCAACCGGTAAGCGACGTAGGCCGCGGCCTCGTTGCCGTCGATCGTGACTCGTTGTCTCACCATTGGGCTTACCTCCCTTCCTCCCGGCGCTCCTGACAAACCGGTAAGCTGCCCTCCTAATATCGCACGAAGCGCGACACCCCCAGGTGACGCGTATCACAGTCCGTCGATTCTGGCCCTGGCCGTCCCGATCCCACAGAATCCGCTCGGCTTGCTGGGCCTCCTGCGATCTGTGCGTTAAGACCGGTCGACGCGCCGGACACGCTCCGCCCGGATCCCAACCCGGACCGGCGGAGAGGATCATCGGCCCGGCAGGTGCGTGACCACCGGTCCTGTCACCGAAGATCAATAGTCATAATGGCACTAGTTTGGCGTACGTCAAGCCGGCGCGCCATTGTCCTGGATGCAGCAAGTCGGAAGAGCCTCGCGGGCAATACACCTTGAGGTATACCTAAAGCACGATGAAGATGGCACTATGGAGTGCGCTAACCGCTTCCCGCAAGAGCGGACGGCTGCGGAGGGGAGCATGATTTTCAAGCAGTACTACCTTGGATGTCTTGCGCACGCCTCGTACCTGATTGCCGAGGCCGGGACTCGGGTGGCCGCCGTGGTGGACCCCCAGCGGGACGTCGATCAGTACCTTGACGATGCGCGCCAGCTGGGACTTGAGATCGGCCACGTTTTTCTGACCCACCAGCACGCCGACTTCATCGCCGGCCACCTGGAGCTGCGCGACCGGGCGGGCGCCGCCATCCACCTCGGCGCGCGCGCGAAGGCGGAATACCGTTTCACGCCCATGCGGGAGGGAGACAATCTGAGCCTTGGCGCCGATGTCACCTTGAAGATTCTCGAGACGCCCGGCCATACCCCGGAGTCGATCTGCATCCTGGTGTTTGGCACTGAGGCCGGTCAAGGCGCCAGAAAGGAGACGGAGCCCTGGGCCGTGCTCACCGGGGACACGCTTTTTGTCGGGGACGTCGGCCGGCCCGACCTGCGCGCTTCCCTGGGGTGGGTGCCGGCCGATCTGGCGGGACTCCTCTACGACTCGCTGCACAGCAAGCTGCTGCCTCTTCCCGATGCGACCCTCATTTACCCCGCGCACGGGGCCGGGTCCCTGTGCGGCAAGGCCCTAGGATCCGAGAATGTCTCCACCATTGGCGTCCAGCGCCGTTTGAATTACGCCCTGCAGCCCATGAGCAAGGAGCAGTTTATCCAGATGGTCACGGCGGATCAGCCCGACGCTCCCGCTTACTTCACCTACGACGCCGTTCTCAACACCAAGGAGCGGGTGACCTTGGATCAGGCGCTCCAAGAGTCGCTGAAGCCCCTCACCCTCGAACAGGTGTTGCGCGTCCAGAACGAGGGCGCCCAGCTTCTCGATGTGCGGGACGGGCCCTACTTCGCGGCCGGTCACCTGGCGGGCAGCCTTAACATCGGCCTGGGCGGCCAGTACGCCACCTGGTCCGGCACCCTGCTGGACCGCGAGCGGCCCATTGTGGTGATCGCCGAGCCGGGGCGCGAGTACGAGGCCGCGATGCGCCTGGGCCGCATCGGTTTCGACCGCGTGGCCGGCTACCTGGAGGGTGGGATGCAGGCCTTGGCCTCGCGACCTGATCTGGTGGCGCGGACGGAGCGCATCAGCCCGGAGGAGTTAGCTGAAGAACTGGCCCCGCCGCAGGCTCCTTCGCAGCCGGTGCTCGTGCTGGACGTCCGCTCGCCGCGCGAATGGAGCCAGTCGCGAATTGCGGGCAGCGTCAACATTCCCTTAAATCATCTCAGCGAGCGGATCGCCGAGGTTCCGCGTGGCCGCCGCCTGGTGGTCCAGTGCGCCAGCGGATACCGCTCCGCGATTGCCGTCAGCCTGCTGAAGCAGCAGGGCTTCGAAGACCTGGCGGATTTGGCGGGAGGCATCAACGCCTGGCTGGCGGTGGCGCCGGGCAACGCGGCCGGAGCGGTTCGCTAGTGGATCCGAGGAAGACGACCCACCGAGGCAGGCGAGATAGCCCGGCTTCCCGAGCGGCTTCGCGTCAGTAATGATTCATTATCGGGCCGTAGCGGAGCTCGCGGCCGGGGTCCGCGCAGTGGGCTTCAGCTCCAGATGCTGCTGCCCGGGATGCAGCGGCCGGCGCTGGCCGTTCCAGGTGAGAGAGCCTGACAGCCCGGGCGGCAGCGTGACGTCGGCTGCCAAGACGTCTCCCTGGCGCTGATACGATACCCGAATCAGGCCGCGCGGGTGCGGCAGCGACGCGCTCAGGCGGCGCAGTTCGCCCAGGTGAGGCTCGATCGTCACCTTGGAAAAGCCGGGCTCGGCAGACTCAATGCCTGCGACCGTGGCCAGCAGGTCGAAGTCAGGATGCGCGCTCCAGGCGTGGCAATCCGAGCGCGTCTCGCCCGGTGTCTCGGCAAAAGTTGTCAGACCCTCGTCCAGCATCTCCCGCCAGGCCGCAAGCTGGCTCAGATAGCGGTCCGCCAGCCCGGTCTTCTTCAGAGCCCGAAAGAGGTAGAAGCGGAAGTAGTAGGACGCCGAGGTGAGCGTGGTGTCCTGCAGCACCTGCTCCATCACGGCGCGCTGGTTCGCCGTGGGAATGGCATGGGCCAGAACCCCCAGAATGTTGGCTTGCTGGCTGTAGTGCTGCTTGGCCGGGGTGTCGGCCAGCAGGCGTCGGCCGGCGTCCCAGCACGCGGTGTAAACGGTGCTCGCGATTCTCGCCGCAAGCGCGCGATCCTGTTTCGCCTGCTCCGGATCGCCCAAGGCCGCTTCCAGGTCGGCGGCTTCACGGAGCCCGATGGCGTATTGCAGACTGAGAATCGAAGACTGACCGCCAGGCTGCTGGGGAGGATCGCCGTCCTGAAAGTCGTCTGTCCAGTCGACGAAAGGCCACCACGGCAGACGGTTCAGGAGGCCGGATGAGCTCAAGTGCGACCGGTACCACGCCAGCACGTGGCGCATGTTCGGCAGGAAGGGCCGGATAAACTCCGGCTCGCCGCGATACCACCACAGGTCGTGCATCATGCCGATCCAGTAGAGCGAAAACGGCGGGATGTACTGCGGGAGCGCCGACGGATAACGGCTCTGGGTCAGGCCCTCGGGGGTCTGCGAATCCGCCAGCAGGTCGATGGCGTTCTTCACCAGGCGGTCGTCGCCGGTGACGTACAGCGAGATCAGGGCCTGGATCCGGGTGTCGCCGGCGTACTGAAGCTGCTCGTAGTAAGGGCAGTCCATGTAGGTTTCGTGGGCGCAAAGCCGCGCCGTGCGCCAGCCGGCGTCCCAGATCTTCTTGAGAACCGGGTCGTCGCTGTCGAAGGCGGCCGCGACCGTAAAGGGGTAGGCGGTGAAATACCCGCGCAGATCTTCAAGGGTCAGCGGTGCGTCGCCGGTGTGAACGTCCACCTGGATGTAGCGGTAGGCGCGCCACCAGAGCGGCTCGAAGGAACGGTGGGAGCCGCCGTCCGGCAGAAACTCATCGTAGAGGCCCTGGATCCGCTTGCCTTCGATCTGGTTGCGATTGCCCTTGTGCCCCTTGGAGTCCACCAGGGCCTCGGCGTAGGTGATCCGCACCCGGGCGTCCTGGCCGCCGCTCACTTCGAGTTCGGGATAAGCGGTGGTCTCGAAACTCTGATCGAGCAGCACGGAAGCGTCGCTGTGAGGAGGCACGGTAACCGGCGCGTGCCCTGCCGGAAAATCGGGCGAGACGGTTATGCCTTGGGTTCTGGCCACGCGCGCCAGCCGCTGCAGCGTCTCTTCCTGTGAAGGCAGAGTGTCCGGAACCAGCATCCAGCTGGATTCCGTGTCTTGGATCGCTCGGGGCCCGGCCCTTTGCAACTCCGCCGCGGGCTTCCAGCCCGAGTCGTCGAAGCCAGCGCTTTGCCACTCCCACGGATACTGCGAGCCCTGGACCCGTTCGCCCGGGCCGGCGGCGTAATACCCTTCAACTCCTCCGGCCGAAGGGCTGACCAGGCTTCGCGCGGAGTCGAGCAGAGCTTTCCAGGACTGATCGCTATTGACGCTGGACTCTCCCGCCGTGTCGCCTTGCAGCACGAAGCCCGAGCGATAGCTGAGCTGCGCCATGGGCGCGGAGTCGGAGTAGCTCCAGACCACCGCCGCCAGAAGATTCGTCCCGGCGCGCAGGTCAGGGGCAAGGTCCACGGTCTCGAAGCGCCAGTGATTGAGATCGCCTCGCGCCGGACCGCGGGCCACGCGCTTGCCGTTCACATAGAGCTGATAGCGGTTGTCCGCACTTACGTGAATCACAAAGTTCCCGGGCGGTGAAGGCACCGTAAAGGTCTTGCGGAAATAGCAGACACTGACGTCGTGGGCTGGGGCTCCGGGACAAGTGATCCATCGGGCCCTCCAATAGTGGCCTAGCAGTTCGGGATTGACCTGCTGAGACGCGATCATGGAGGCCTGCAAGAGTAAGGCCACGACAATGAAGGCAAGACGCCGGTAGAGCACGAGGTCGGTTGGCATGGCGGACATTCTAGCGCAGCGGAATCAATCTCGAAACCGCGCCTGTTGTCTGAGGCGGGGGCGCCAAACTCAACGTATTTCTCTGGATCAGGTTGCCGGTCATATACTGCATGGTACTTATCACATGATAAACACGCTGGCGCAACCACTCTCACGGACGTCCCCCGCCCCCTGCAAGCCAGGGTAGAGTTCCGAGCTGGAACCGAGACCCCTATACGAAAGATGCAGGTGAGTCCCACGATCTTATTGAAAACAAAGAGTCGATTTTCGAATCCCACGATGTTGTTGAAAAAAATTACTTAGCCCGATAGCCCCACGATGTTGTTGAACATAATAGGCTTACGTTTTTATTGCCCCGTCGCACTGCGAGGTAATAGCATGGTTCTCGCAATCGAATTCATCAGTCCTTTTTTGAGGAGGCCTTGAATCGTGAAGACCACAAAGCTCAGTCGACGGGGTTTCATGCAGCATACCGCGGGGACCATGGGCGCGGCCTTGGCGGCGCGCACGTTCCTGCTGGAGGGCACTCCGCTCGAAGCGATGGGCGCGGGTGGGCAGACGCCGGCTGCCCCAAGCGACACGGTCCGCTTCGGCATGATCGGAATCGGCATGCGAGGCGCGGGCCTGCTCGGCACCGCCATCAGGCTTCCCGGCGTGAAGTGCGCCATCGCTTGCGATCTCTACGAGGGACGGCGCACCTTGGCCAAGCAGATTCTCAACGACGATACGCCTATCACGGCCCGCTACCAGGATGTGCTCGAGAGCAAGGACATCGACTGCATCGTGGCAGCCATTCCCGACCACTGGCACAAGCAGATCATCGTGGACGCCTGCGCCGCCGGCAAGGACGTCTATTGCGAAAAGCCCATGACCCACACCCTGGAGGAAGGCTTCGAGATTATCGACGCGGCCGCCAAGTCCACACGCATCGTGCAGATCGGCAGCCAGGAACCGAGTTCGGTGGTGTACGCCAAGGCTAAAGAGCTGCTAGCCTCGGGCGTCATCGGCAAGCCTTGCCTGGTGGAAGCGACCATGGGGCGCAACGATCATTGCGGCGCCTGGTGGTACACGATTCCGCCCGATCTTTCCACGCAAACGGTGGACTGGGAGACCTGGCTGGGTTCGGCGCCCAAGCGGCCCTTCGACGGCGTGCGCTGGACGCGCTGGCGCTGTTTCCAGGACTACGGCGAGGGCATCCCCGGCGACCTCTGTATTCACCATCTCACCGGCATCCACTACGTAATGGGAATCACGGCTCCGCCCAAGCGCGCTTTCAGCCAGGGCGGCATTTACCGCTGGCACGACGGGCGCGACGTTCCCGACGTGCTGACCACGGTCTACGACTACGGCGACTTCAGCTGCACGCTGCGCGTGACCCTCAATACCGAGACCGAGAACGGCTTTCGCTTCATGGGCGAGCACGGCATCATGGAGATCCATGGCGTCGAGGATCCCCGCGGCCTCACCGTAACCCCGCAGGACGGGCTGGATCATGGCCCTTGCACGCCCGCTTGGCCGAGTCCTATGAAGCAGGACTACGCCCGCCAGTGGCATGAGCAGCGGATCGCTAGAGGCGACCCGCCCTTTAAGCCGGCGGAGAAGGCCACCTTCAAGGCGCCGGCCCTTTACGACGACACGCGCGATCATCTCCACAACTTCTTCCAGTCGGTTAAAACGCGCCAGCCGTCGATCGAGGACGAGCACTTCGGAAATAACGCGGCGATCGCCGTACACATGGCGAACTACTCTTACTTCAACAGCTGTCCGGCGATCTGGGACGCGAGCGCGAGGCAAATTAAGGGCTAGACTTTGATCCGCGTTTGATTTTACTTGCTCGCGGGGTGGCCTCGGGATCAGTCGTTCGGCGAGGCGCTCATTTGCTCTGTTCACTGACCTGTAGATTTGACCCAGGGACGCCGCAGCGCCTCGCCGCCGGCGGCGCCGCCTTGTGCTAGAGTCACTCCGTGGGAGGACAGGTGTATGGCGGCCTCTTTGACCGAGCGCCGGACGGTCGACCTCTCGGCCTATCCGGAGCTGGTAGTCATCTTCCTCGGCATGCGCGTCAATAGCTGGCGCGGTCTCGGGACGCTGCTCAAGTTCGGGCCGAGAATCTCAGCGGCCGTAGCCCTCAAGCCCGAGGGGCTGCTCCTGCACGAGCAGAACATCATTTACTCCCTTCTGCCTCCGCACTTCGGCATGAGGCAGTACTGGCGCGACTTTGAATCGCTGGAGGCGTGGGCCCGCTCCTTGCCGCATCAGGATTGGTGGCGCGGTTTCCTGCGCGACAGCGGTGGCACCGGATTCTGGCATGAGGCCTATTTCAAGCGCGGCGGGATGGAAGCGGTCTCCGACAATATCCCCTCGCCCCTCGGCTTCAGCGGTTTCGCCGGCACGGTTCCGGCCAAGGGCCCCATGTTCTCGGCGCGTCGCCGGGCCGGTCTGGCTGGGGAGAGTTCCATTGCGCCGGCGGTCCCTGAATCGGAGCTGGAAGCTGGAGGCATCACCACGCAAGGAGAAAAGGCGTGAGAATCCCATCGCTCGGGAGTGGCGCTCGTCTGGCAGCCGCCTGTTTGATTACCTCGGCCGCCTTCGCCCAGGGCGGCAGCGAGATCAGCCGCCTCTTGGTGCAGATCCATGCCAAGGAGAACGTGGTCAAGCCGCCCAAGGGCATCCTGAAGCACGAGTATCTGGTGCCGGCCGGACCTTACTTCCAGCTCTTCGACTGGGACATGTATTTCATGGGGGTGGCGCTGAGCTACGACGGCGTAGGCAAGCCGGTGGCGAACTCGGTGGAGGACTTCCTCGAATTCGTCGATGAATACGCCAACTGGCCGGGTTACGCACCGCGGGAGATAGCGCCCGACGCCCTCTGGGCCTTGCCCGAGATGTGCAAGCCTTTTCTGGCGCAGGCTGCCGTGCGCGCCTCGCGCACCATGGGCGACTACCAATGGCTGCTGCGGCCGAACGGCGATTCCAAGAAGACCAATTACGCCAAGCTCGGCGACATGCTGCGCTTCTGGGAGGACACGCGCCGGGCTCCCGACGGGTTCTTCCTCTGGTACAACGGCGTGGAGAGCGGCGTGGACAACAATCCCGCTGTCTCAGACGTGCCGGCGCAGGTCACCGAAGGAGTGGATCTGCAGTGCTATCTCGACCGCGAATATCGGGCCATGGCCGTGCTGGCCGCGAAGTTGGGCAAGCGCCAGGATGCTGACAAGTACAAGGCCAAGGCGGACGATCTGGCGGCGCGCGTCCGCGACAAGATGTGGTCCGAAGCGGATGGCATGTTCCTGAATCTGGATGCGCGCACCGGCCGCCCCGTGCGCATCAAGACCTGGACCAACTTCACCCCGCTCTGGCCGGGAATCGCCACGCCGGCGCAGGCCGAGCGCATGATCAAAGACTACATCCTCAATCCGAACGAGTTCTGGTGCGATTACGGCCTGCGGACGCTGGGTCCCGGCGAGCCCTCTTACAACCCCAAGTCCGGCTACTGGCGAGGTCCGGTCTGGGTCCTCTCCAACTACCTGGTAATGCACGGCCTCATGAACTACGGATACAAATCCGAAGCCCGGGAGCTGGCGCAGAGAACCGTCAAGCTGCTGGTGGACGACATCGGGAAGACGGGCGGCATGAATGAGAACTATGACCCGGAGAACGGCGCTCCCGCCGCCGGAGGCCACTTTCTGAGTTGGAATCTGCTGTCGGAGCACATGATGGAGGAAGCCGAAAACGGAAGCGATCCCACGGCGCTGGAGTAGCCTGTAGGGCGCCGCGTCGAGCCGTTCTCAGCGGTCCAATGCCGTTATCTTGGCTGGAAATGGCCACATTCGAAACCTTCGGCGCCTTCCGAGCCGGTGTAGAATGACCGATGACCGTCACCTTCCGCTTGAGGTGCCGGAATCAAGTTGAAAGGCTGGGGTCATTGTGATCGAGCCGGTCGACCAGGCTGAGAGAGTTTCCGAGAGCGCGCAGGAGCGAACGCTGGTGCGGGCCGCGCAAGGCGGCGATGCGGGCGCGTTCCGGCAGCTCTACGACACTTACCGGGATCGGATCTACAGCCTGGTGCTCTACTCGATCGGCGATCCCTTCAACGCCCAGGACGTGCTGCAAACCGTGTTCCTCAAAGTGTTCCGGGGCCTGCGCAGCTTCCGGTTGCAATCGAGCCTCTCCACCTGGATCTACCGCATCGCTCACAACGAGTGCCAGGACCATCATCGCCGCCGCAAGGTGGCCCACGTGCCTCTGGAAGCGATCCTGGGCAGCAACGACGAGATTGACACCCGGCCGCGCTTCGATGATCAGCACGCCCGCCAACAGCGCGAGCGGATCATCCAGCGAGCCGTGATGCAACTGCCTTTCAAGATGCGCGAGGTGGTAGCGCTTCGATACGTGGAGGGCCTGTCCTACGACGAGATGAGCCGCGTGCTGGGCTGCGCCCCGGGCACGGTGGCCTCGCGATTGAACCGGGCGCTGGTGGAACTTGAGAGGTCCCTGCAGCCCTTCCAGCACCTGTTGTGAAGAAGGAGTGAGGCGATGACCTGCTGGCATTTTCGGCTGAGAAGGAAGTTCCTGCCTTACCTCGATGGTGAGATCGAGCCTCGGGCGGCGCGTCGGGTGGAGCGGCATCTGCTCGACTGCGCCTGGTGCCGGGAGATCCTGGTGCGGTTGCGCGCCGGACATCGGATGGCGCGCAGCCTGCGGCGGCTTGGATGGGCCACCGACCTGGGCGCGGTCCCAATCCCGCTCCCGGAGCCCGGACCGCGAAGAGTCGGTTGGCCGGACTGGTTTGACCGGCTGGCAACGCCGCGGGCGGCTTCGGCGCTCGCCGCCGTCGTGCTTCTGCAATTGGCGCTGCTGGTGGTCTCGAACCGCGGCGTTCTGTTTGGAAAGCACCGCGGCGTCGCGGTCAAAGCCGGCGCTCTGGACCTCGATGACTTTCGCCCCCTCAGCATCCGCGATCTGAAATTCAACACCCGGCCGCACGTCGCCACCGAGGGCTACGTCTACGACGTGCACACCGATGCCGATGAGGGCACCGTGGCTTTCAAGCTGGCCGAGAGTGCAGACCCGGCGGCGCCTTTCGTGGTCTGCGAGATCATGAGTCCGATCGGGATTCCGGCCCCGCCCGAGCGCTCCTACGTGCGCGTCTACGGCGTGGCCCGCTACGATGCCCAGACCGATCGCAAGTGGTACGAGGTTAACCCCGTCTTGGACATCAACGTTCTGAAGCGATAGGAAGACGTGACCGATCCGTCGCCGGGCCTTATTCCGAGCGCGCGATCCAGCCACCGCCCACGACCTCATCGCCGTCGTAGAAAACCGCCGCCTGGCCGGGGGTGATGGCCCGCTGCGGCTCGGCGAACTCCACCAGCGCCTCAGCCTTGGCCAGCGCCTCGACGCGAGCGGACGCGGCCACGTGCTTGTGACGGATGCGGACCGACGCCTCGATGCTCTCGCCTTCGCGCACCGGCCGGATCCAGTTGACCTCGCGCACCCGGCAGCGGCGCCGCAGCAGCTCCGGGTTGCGGCCCACCACCACCCGGTTGCTCCTCGGGTCCAGTTCGATGACATAGAGCGGCTCGCCGGCGGCGAACCCTAGCCTCTTTCTCTGGCCTACAGTGAAATGGTGGAGTCCCTCGTGCTCCGCCAGGACCTTACCCTCAGTGGTCACCACCTCGCCCTTCGGGCCGGGCGCGGGCGCCGGGGGCGAGAACGCGTCCGGCCGGACCGGGCCGGCCTGCTCGGCAAGGTAGGCGTCGATGAAATCGCGATAGCTGCCCGAGGAGACAAAGCAGATCTCCTGGCTGTCGGGCTTCTCGGCTACGGGCAGACGGCGCTCGCGAGCCAGGCGGCGCACCTCCGCCTTGGTCAGGCTGCCCAGGGGAAAGATCGAGCGCGCCAGCTGATCCTGAGTCAGCCCGAAGAGAAAATAAGACTGGTCGCGCGCGCGGTCCACCGCCGCCAGCAGCTGATAACGGCCGGTCTCCGGATGGTGCTGCACGCGCGCGTAATGGCCGGTGGCTACTCGCTCTGCTCCGATAGCGCCGGCGCTGCGCAGGAACTCCGCGAACTTGATCTGGGTGTTGCAAAGGCTGCAAGGAATGGGCGTCTCGCCGGCCAAGTATCCTTCTACGAAAGGACGCACTACCTCCTCCTCGAAGCGCTCTTCGAGGTTGACCACGTAATAGGGAATCCCGAGATGGCTGGCCACGCGGCGCGCGTCGTAGACGTCGTCGAGCGAACAGCAGCGGCCCGAGGCGTGGCCGGGCCTCACCGCCGATTCCGCCAGGCCCTGCAACCCCGGCAGGCGGCGCTGATTCCAGAGCTGCATGGTGAGGCCGACCAGAGGCGGAGCGCCACGGCGCAAACCGTTCGAGGCGCCCGGGCGGACCTCGGCGCCACCCTCGTTTCGAGAGTCCGTGCCGGGAGTCGAGCTGTCACCGGCGAGTTGCTCAGCGAGCAAGGCAGCCGCCAAAGAGCTGTCCACGCCGCCGCTCATCGCCACTGCGATGGTAAACATTTTGTACCGTTTCCCGTCTTGCCCAACCCCTGGCGAGAGCTGGGGGCGCCTTCTAGTTATAGCACTTAAGGCGTAAATCAATTGTCTCACTAACTCGTTAATCGTGCCGGGGGAATAGTCCAACCCACTTGGAATGATCCGCGTGCAAGACAGGGATCGAATTGTTAGGAGTACGGTGCTGGAACACGACCACAAAACCACAATCGCCAAATCCCTTCGGATGTTTCTTATTCGCGATTTCGCAATACTTGATCAGCTTTGCGCGATCCGCGCCCGTGAAATGCTTGCAGCGATCGGAGAAGACATTATCCCCGTCACGAAGTTCGTGCGCGGGCATGAGGCATATGTCGGTCTCTTCTGAGACCCGCCTCTTGGCGGCCTTCGAGGCAGCAACAAGGATCAGATAAACCTTTCCAACGCCCGCAAGAAGTCCCCCAAAGGACGTTGCCGGGTCGTTCCAGGCGTCGCATACTTGTGTTCCTGTTCCGCTGAAGTCATCAACGAGGACGACCACGTCATGCTTTCCTAGTTTGTGAGGGTCGTCGTGGGGCAGTAAGGGCCGACGAAATAGGTCGCTTCGAGAGACGAACAGCTCATTGAAAGACCTTGCGTCAAGCCGATTAGCTATCCGGAACTGGTACAGCATTGCATCGCCGCTCTCGCCAGCGCTTCCCGACATCGCGGCGAATGTCCAGCGGCCCTCACGTTTCAAAGCCGATTCATGCCAGCCCGGCAGAGCCTTCAGCGCCTGACGATAGGCCGCGTGTATCTGACTCTGGCCGTAGAACTCGACGGCGTCGAGTACACGCGCGGCCAAGTCCTTATCCGTCGCTGCGAATTGGTTCAGCCAGCTCTCAATGGTTACCTCGGTAATCGGCGCCCTATAGGAGCCGAAGTGGGAAATCCATCGCTTGTACCTTTTCATGTCTATGGAAGTACCGGGCGCGAGGGGCCGCGTCACTTGTCTACCCTCCGCCCAAGAGCTCGCAGCTTTTCGCGGATAAGTTGTGCCAGCGATTCTAGACGCGACCACATGTCTTCCTCGCCGTAGAACTCCTCGATGTCGATCTCATTGATCTGAGCGTACAGGCTGTCCACGACCTTCAGGAGCTTCTTCGCTTCTGCCGCCACTTTGGCGGACTCTATGTTTAGGTGTTCGGGCGTCAGACTGGGCCGCTCGGCAAACTCCTGCAGTCGTTTAGAGATCAACGCGGACTTGTTTGCCCTCACGGCATTGTTAACGTACTGCTTAACGAGGCGGAAATCGGTTACGGCCTTAATTCCCCTTTCCGCCGCCTTCTTGAGCATGTCGTCGGTGAATCTGTCCTTGTTGAACCAGGTGAACTTCTTAACCTCGCGGTCATTCCGGACCGGGTAGAGCTCGATGAAGAAGTCCGCCTTCACGCGCTTGTCCGGATCCGCGTCAAGCATCAGATCCTGGTAGCGCTTGTTGTACGACAGTAGCTTTTTACAGCGAACCACAACAGCCTCGTCGAGGCCAGTCAGTTCGGCAAGGCGTTTTTCCTTGGTTTCGCCCAACTCCCGCATGAGGAGCTCAAGCTTGAGCGCTGTGGGCATCAGTTCCCAATCCTTGCGGAGCTTGTGGATTTGGGCTCTACGGCAGAATTTGTGGGTAAATCTCCTCCTGTGGCAATGAAACAAGGAAAGTGACGACGACGAAAACGAGCACAGGAGGGCGCGCAAAAGATGCGGCTGAGAAAAAACTGGTCTCCAGCG